>Ga0307372_10001090_pt1 | contig 47337 bp, 42 predicted proteins | sample OX1MG_FD_202533 | JGI IMG/M metagenome (GOLD analysis project Ga0307372, IMG submission 202533) | Soil microbial communities from Risofladan, Vaasa, Finland - OX-1 | ecosystem: Environmental > Terrestrial > Soil > Coastal area > Acid sulfate soil | place: Finland: Risofladan, Vaasa | collected...
GTCACACAGCGAGATCACCCCGCGCAAGCTCTCGGACAGCACCTCGTCCGCGGCTCGGAAGGGATCATCGAGGTCCTGCATGAACAGTCGGCCGAGAAGATTCATGACCAGAACCTGCTCGCCGTCAGCCTCGAACCAGGCTGCGCCTCGGCCTGGCGCACCGGGCGGATAGTTGAGCGGACGAATAACGCGATCCAGCGACGCGATCTCGCTCAGGAATTGTTTTTGATCCCAGACGTGATTGCCCAGCGTGATCGCGTCCGCCCCGGCCGCGAGCAGCTCGTGGGCGATCTTGGCCGTGATGCCAAATCCACCGGCTGAGTTCTCGCCGTTGACAACCACCATGTGGGCGCCAAGCTCCGAGCGAAGATCGGGCAGCAGCGCGGTGATGGCGCTGCGTCCGGGCTGGCCGACGACGTCGCCCACGAACAGAAGGCGGAAGGGTTCGGTGCTCAAATTCGCCACCAAGACATGCTGCGGCCAGGTTAGCCCAACACGTCACGGTGCCGGAGTGGTCCCCGGGGGGAAATAAAAAGGGGGAGGCCCCGGTGGCCATCCCCCTTCAAATTCACTTTGCGTACTCGACCGCACGCGTCTCTCGGACGACCGTGACCCGGATTTGCCCCGGGTAGCTGAGCTCGCCCTCGATACGCTTGGCGATGTCTCGGGCCATGAGCTGAGCGGCGGCGTCGTCGATGGATTCGGGCCGGACCAGGATCCGGACCTCTCGGCCCGCCTGGATGGCGTATGACTGCTGGACTCCCGCGAAGGAGTTGGCGATTTCCTCCAGTTTTTCAAGCCGCTTGATGTAGGCGTCCAGCGATTCCCGCCGCGCACCCGGACGGGAGGCCGAGATCGCGTCGGCCGCGATCAGCAAGGTCGCCTCTATGGACTGGGGTTCAACGTCGTAGTGATGCGCGCGCACCGCGTGCACCACGGCCGGCGAAATTCCGTGACGCTGGATGAGGTCGGCGCCCAGCACGGCGTGGGAGCCCTCGACCTCGTGGTCGATGGATTTGCCGATGTCGTGAAGTAGGCCGGCCAGCTTCGCCGTCTGAACGTCGGCTCCGATTTCCGACGCCATCATGCTGGCCAGGTAGGCCACCTCCTTGGAGTGATTCAACACCTGCTGCCCGTAGCTGGTGCGGAACCGAAGGATGCCCAGGTGCCGTACCACTTCGGGATGCAGACCCTGCAGACCCACCTCCAGAACGGCCGCCTCACCCTCCTCCTTGATCCGTTGGGTCACCTCCTGGCGGGACTTGGCCACGACCTCCTCGATCCGCGCCGGGTGGATCCGTCCGTCCACGATGAGCTTGTTCAGAGCAACCCGGGCCACCTCGCGGCGGACCGGGTCAAAGCCGCTGATTACGACCGCCTCGGGCGTGTCGTCGACGATCAAATCGATACCGGTCGCCTGTTGCAGGGCCCGGATGTTGCGGCCCTCACGACCGATGATGCGGCCCTTTATCTCCTCGTTGGGCAGGGGCAGCACGGAGATCGACGTCTCCGCCGTCTGGTCTGCGGCTACTCGCTGAATGGCCTCGACCACGATCTCCCGAGCCCTCTTGTCGGACTCCTCGCGCGCGCCCAATTCGGCCTCGCGCACCCGGCGCGCGACCTCATTGCGCAACTCCTGTTCAACTTGAGCCATGAGCACGCCCTGAGCTTCCTGGCGCGACATGTTGGCCACGCGCTCGAGCTCTCTGAGCTGCTGCGTGATGACCTCGTCGACCTGGGTTCGGGCCTCCTGCAGACCAGCCTCCTGATCCTTTAGCCCCTGCTCACGGCGATTGAGCTCCCCGATTCGACTCTCGAGGGACTCCTCCTTTTGCTCCAGGCGCCGCTCAGACTGCTGAGCCTGCGCCCGAACTTGGCGGGCCTCCTCCTCGGCTGCCGTGCGAATCCGCACCGCCTCCTCCTTGGCTTCGAGCAACCGTTCCTTGACGGTCGTCTCCACTTCGGAGAGGCGCTGCTCGGCCCGGGTATCGAGCCCACTGGGCTGTTCCTCCGTGCTTCGCGGCGCCCGTCTCTGGGCGGCAAAGAATCCCACACCGGCGGCGAGAAGAGCGGCTACCACCACCAACAGCAGAACGATTGACGTAGACATTGGTTGGTTCACCTCTCGCTATTCGGTTGTGAAGGTGCTGAGCCAAAAGGCGGACCATGCCGCCCGCCCCTGGGGTCAGTTCAGTCGATTTACAAAAGCTGCCTGCGGGCAACTTTCGCGAGATTGATTCTAGGGCGCCACCGTCACCCAGGCAATCGGGCTCAGGCGCGCCTCAGGCGGCGCAGCACATCAAATCCAAATCCGCGCCGCATCAACCGGCGCGAGGCAAGATCGGGATCAAGGCCGGGCCAGCGGGCCAGACAGCGCCGCGCAGCGTCGAGCTCGGTTTCGGGTGAGATCGAGCTCAAGGACTCATTGCTGAGCTCGCGCCCAATACCTCGACCGGCCAGCTCGGCGGCCACCGCGGCTCGGCTCCGAGTCGCCGCGTGGCGTCGCACCAGGCCCGAGGCAAAGCGCGCATCGCTAAGGTGGCCGGCGCCGAGCAGGCGTTCTATTGCCAGCTCCACTTCCGAGTCCTCGTAACCGCGGCGCCGAAGCTTCCATCGGAGCTCCGACACCGCATGATCACGCCGCGCCAGCAGGCGCGTCGCCACCTCGAGAGCGCTGGCCGGCGGACGCTTAGACTTCGGGCTCGTCACCCAACCCTGCTCCGGTGCGGATTGGGGTCGACGTACGCAGCCGTGCCGTCGCCTGTCCGGCCGCCGTCTCGCGTACCTTGAATTCGATCTCGCCACTCAGGGTCGGGTTCTCGCGCAAATAGTTGCGCACGTTCTCGCGTCCCTGGCCGAGGCGGACCTCGCCGAATGACATCCAGGTCCCACTCTTCTCGATGATCCCGAACTCGCACGCGGCGTCGATCAGCGCTCCCTCTCGAGAGATGCCCTCGTTAAACATGATGTCGAACTCGGCGGTCCGAAATGGTGGGGCGACCTTGTTCTTGACGACCTTCACCTTGACGCGGTTGCCGATGCTCTCGAGGCCCGACTTGATGACCTCGACCTTGCGGATGTCAAGACGGATCGAAGAGTAGAACTTGAGTGCGCGACCTCCAGGCTGAGTTTCGGGGTTGCCGAACATGACTCCGACCTTTTCACGCAGCTGGTTGATGAATATGACCGTCGTGTTGGACTTGGAGATGGCCGCGGTCAGCTTGCGCAAAGCCTGGGACATGAGGCGGGCCTGAAGGCCGACGTGCGCGTCGCCCATCTCGCCTTCGATCTCGGCCTTGGGCACCAGGGCGGCAACGGAATCGATCACGATCACGTCCAGGGCGCCGCTTCGGACCAGCACCTCCACGATCTCGAGCGCCTGCTCGCCGGTGTCCGGCTGGGAGATGAGGAGCTCGTCGATGTTGACCCCGATGCGCGAGGCGTAGATGGGATCGAGTGCGTGCTCGGCGTCGACGAAGGCCGCGACACCTCCCGTCCGCTGAGCTTCGGCGACGACGTGGAGCGCAACGGTGGTCTTGCCGGCGGACTCCGGGCCATAGATTTCGACCACACGCCCCCGCGGCATCCCCCCCACTCCCAGGGCCAGATCGAGGGGTAGTGAACCCGTGGGGATGACCGAGACCTCGCGCCCGGCCACCACCTCGCCCAATTTCATGATCGACCCCTTGCCGTAGCTACGCTCGATCTGCTGAATCGCGGTGTTGAGTGCTTTGTCCTTTTCCAAGATTTATGCCTCCACGGTCATGGTGCCGATCGGGCCCCGGGATGGGGACGCGGGCGGGCTGGGTTGGTCGGATTGAGCCACCAGGCTGCAGCCATCATACGAACGCCTGTTCGTTGCGTCAAGTCAGTCGCTCAAGCCCGGCGCTGAGCAGATGGAGCGCGGCCTGGACGGCCATCTCCCGATTGCCCTGACGGTCGAGATCAAAGACGTGACGCTGCACCTCCACCCCGCCAGCCGAGGCCAGGGCGATGAACGTTAGGCCGACGGGCTTTTGGGAGCCGTTCGCGGTCGGGCCGGCCACCCCCGTCACGGAGAGCGCCAGATCGGATCCGATCTCCCTCCGTGCCCCCTCGGCCATGGCTCGAGCGGTCTCCTCGCTCACCGCCCCGACGTCGCGCAGCATGCGCGCGTCCACGCCGAGCCGGTTCGACTTGACCTCGTCGGCGTAGGCGATGACCCCGCCCTTGAACCATGCTGAGCTGCCCGGGACGGCGGTGATGGCGCCCCCGAGGAGTCCGCCCGTGCACGATTCAGCCACCGCCAGGGTGAGCCCCAACTGGCTGAGACGCATCCCGGCGTGGAGCGCCAGCTCCTCGATCTGGGCCTCGTCGCCGAGTATGGCCGGTCTGGCGGCCAACCACACGCCGCGAAATCGGAGCAGGTAATCGACGCCACTCCAGACCGTGAAGACGAGCGAGATGGCGACCAGAGCCTGGGCCGGGAGGGTGAGCTGCGGATAGGGACCCTCGAGCGTGAGACAGAGAACGGCGAGGATCTGGGCGACGGTCTTGGCCTTGCCCAGGACGCTGGCGGAAATGGTGTGTCCCTGATCAGCGCTCAAGGAGCGGAGCACGGTGATCAACAATTCCCGGGCAAAGATCACGATCACTATCCAGGCCGCGACTCGGTCCTGTTGCACCAGCACGATCAGGACCGAGATGACGAAGAGCTTGTCTGCCAGCGGATCGAGGAATTTGCCCAGCTCGGTAACCTGGCCTCGGGTGCGGGCGAGGTTGCCATCCACCGTGTCGGTCAGAGCCGCGAGGCTGAACACGGCAGCGGCGACCTGGTCGTGGCCGGCAAAGGACCATTGCAACAGGAGCACCAGGACCGGAACCGCCGCCAGCCGGCTCAGGGTGAATATGTTGGGCAGGTTCACTGCCCCAAAATTCTGAACCCTGACCCGCCCTCGCGTGAGCGCCTTGTCAAAGCGCGTCTCGCCGCGGTCCCTATCCGAACAGAGTCGCGCTCAGATCCAGGCCCCAATGCGCCTGGCCCGCGACTTGATCCCGGCTCAGCCCTCGAGTCCCAACCTCTCCAAGAGCTCGTCCACGTCGGGCAGGTTCATCATCACCTCGCGCGACTTGCTGCCCTGGTATCCCCCGATCACGCGGTGCTCGGCGAGCTGGTCCACGATGCGACCGGCTCGCGAATAGCCGACGTTGAACTTTCGCTGGACCAAGGAGACGGACGCCCCGCCCTCGGCCGCGACGGCGCGAGCCGCGCGTGCGAAGAGGGGATCCAGTCGGCGCTCAGAATCCTCGTCGCCTGTGATCGGTGCGCGATCGTCGAGCACCTCCTCCATGTAGGTCGGATCACCCTGGGCGCGCCAGAAAGCGACGAGGTTCTCGACCTCCTGGTCGGAGATGAAGGCTCCCTGAATCCGCGTCGGCTTGCCGGCGTCGACTGGCTGATAGAGCATGTCGCCGCGTCCAAGAAGCTTCTCGGCCCCCCCGGAGTCGAGAATCACCCGGCTGTCGACCTGAGATCCCACCGCGAAGGCGATGCGGGAGGGAATATTGGCCTTGATCAGACCGGTGATGATGTCGGTCGACGGCCGCTGGGTGGCGATGATGAGATGAATGCCCACCGCCCGGGCGAGCTGGGCGATCCGGCAGACCAGCTCCTCGATCTCGCCCGCCGCCACCATCATCAGATCGGCCAGCTCATCGATCACGATGACCACGTAGGGCATCGCTCGGGCACTGCGATCGCGCGCTCGGTCGTTGTAGGTGGAGATATTTCGCACTCCCTCGGCCGAGAGCAACTTGTAACGTCGATCCATCTCCGCCACCGCCCAGCGCAGGGCGGCCGCGGCCAGGTGGGCCTCGACGATGACGGGCACGGCGAGATGGGGCAATCCGTTGTACGAGTTGAGCTCCACCCGCTTGGGATCGATCATGACCAGGCGCAGCTGCGCTGGAGTGCACTGGAGCAGAAGGCTGCCGATGAGGGTGTTGATGCAGACGCTCTTGCCCTGTCCGGTGGCACCGGCGATGAGCAGGTGAGGCATTCGCGTCAGGTCGCTCACGATGCCCTGACCGGTGACATCGTTGCCCAGGGCCAGGGCCAAAGCGTGCGAGCCGGAGCGAAATCCGACCGAGTCGACCACCTCCCGAATGGAAACCAGGCTGGCCGACTTGTTAGGAACTTCCAGCCCCACCGCGGACTTGCCGGGGATCGGCGCCTCGATCCGCAGCGGGGCTGCCGCCAGGGCCAGGGAGAGGTCGTTTTGAAGTGCAACGATGCGCTTGACCTGGACGCCGGTACCGGGTTGCAGTTCGTACTGGGTGACGGCAGGTCCCGCGTTCACGCCGACTACCTTGGCCTCGACGCCGAAGGTGACCAGGGTCGATTCGATCACGCGCACATTGCGCTTGATCTCCTCGTGCATACGCTCCTTGCGTGCCTTGACGCTGTCCAGCAGCGCGACCGTGGGAAGTTTCCAGGCCACCTCGGGAACGTCATCCTGGGGCTCGGCCACCACCCTGATCAGCGGCCGTTCTGCCCCGATCGGATTTTGCGGCTCCAGTGCTTTCTCCGCCTCACCGGCGTCCGCCTCGGACTCCGGCTCCGGCCGCCAGACCGAGGGCGGCAACTCGGAGATCGCCGCCGGCACGGGGTCACCCTGGCCCACGGACTCGCCCCGCGCGGCCACCGCCACCGCCACCTCGGGGCTGGCGCCTCGAGGTCGGGCCAGACCCTCCAGACGGCGTCTCTCGGCGAACGCGCTGCGCGCCGTGGAGACGGTGCCCGCCAGCACCGCGCCCGGGCTGAACCGGAAAGCCACGATCAAGCCCATCACCAATGCCAGGGACAGGATCACGACCGCCCCTGGATCACCGCTCAGGCTCGCCACCGGCCCCAACACACTGCGTCCCACGCTGCCCCCGGCTCGGGCCTGCCCCAGACTTAGCAATCCGAGCAGGGCCAGGGCGGCGATCAGGGCGGCCACCACCACCGAGCGGCTCAGGCGTGCGCTGTTGGGCCAGACCCAACGCCCGCCGAAAAAAAGCAGTCCTGCTACGGGTAGGGGCCAGCCATAGCCGAATCCATGCCAGATCTGGTCTCGCATCCCTTGCAAGAGCGGGCCGCCGCCCCAGATCATCGAGAGCAGACCCAGGGCCCCACTCGCGAGCAAAATCACGGCCAGCGCCTCGCGCACCTGGGTGGGAGAAAGGTGCGGGCCAGAAGCGCCGCGGCGCGACGAGGGACGCGGCCGCGACGGGGCCCGACGCGCCGCAGGGGCGCTGGCACGATATGGACGGGCGGTTGTGCGACGCAATGCTGTGACGGCTCCCGGTGGTGGTGCCTGGCCGGATTATATGCTCCATACATGGCCATGGATCCGTTCGCGCTGGCGGAGGGACGTTACCGCTTCCTGCTCGAGGAGCGAAATCAGGGCCGCCTGGACGCCCGAGAGTTCCGGGCCGAGGTGCGCCGGCTCCGGGTCGAGGACGGGGAGCAACGCGATTGGATCATCGGGCCGGGAAATGGCGTCTGGTACCGACGCGAGCGTGACCGATGGATGGAGATGGAGCCGCCCCGGCGTCTGGTCTGCACCCAATGTGGCCACCACAACCTGACCCGCCACTCTTTCTGCGTGGAGTGCGGACATCGGCTCGACCGCACTCATGTCTAGTCCAACGCCCGCTACACGGCTGCCGGGCGCGCCTGGCTCGCATCGACGCTCATCCCGCCGTCCGGCTTCGCCGCCGCGCTGAGCCAGTCGGGGTTCACGGGTCGCCCCTAGCTGAAGCGCACCGAGTCGATCAGCGAGGCGACGGTCTGGGTACCTCCGTGACTCCATTCCGAAGCCGGGATTAGGGCCTCGATTCGAAAGAGCGGGGCATGGCCGGGGGCCGGGGCGCTGATCAGCGTCTCCTCAAAAAAGTCGACGCTGCTCGAAGTGGTGAAGCGCAGGACCACCTGGGCGGCCCTGCGCCCGCCCACCTTCAGCGTGTGCACGGGGGTGACGACGTCGACCACCAGGCCGGGAGGAGGGCTCGAGGCGAGGGGGGCGACCTGGGCGGTGAGCACTGTGGCCGGATCTTGACTCGTGACCACATGGGGGTCGGGCAAAGGCCGTCCCAGGCTCACCACCGCAGCGCTGGGATGGTCCAGGACCAGATCGCCCCCGAGCGCGGCTGCCGGATTGAGGTCGGCTCCATTTTCAGCCGCGAAGACAAACGGAACCGCGACCTGGGGCGGAATGGCGCGAGAGAAGTCGACCGGCTCGGCCCATTGCGCCGGCAACGAGTACTCAAAGCCAAGCAAAGGCGCCTGATAGAGCACGCCCGCGGGTGAGGACGCAGAGGGCGTGAGGGTTGGTCCGCGTCCGCGCAGGAGCTGCGCCGCCAGTCCGGTGCTCCAGGCGCCATAGCCGAGACCGACCAGGAGCGGAACTAAGGCGGCGATCAGCCAGAGCCGCCAGGCGCCAGCGCGGCGGCGGGCGCGAATGAGCTCAAATCCGCAGAATCCGCAATGGCGATCAAAGGGGCCGGCCACCCCACGGCACGCGCCGCACTGGCGCAGCGGAAGGGCGCACTGGATGCAATGGTCGGGAATCGTCGCGGGCGCATCACAGCGCGGACACAGCGTGGGCGCGGTCAGCGCCATCGGGGGCAGCTTCACGCCCGGGCTACAGCTCGCTCACCACCGGGACGACCATGGGCCGGCGGTGGGTCTTGTTCCAGACCAGACGCGACACCGACTGGTGCAGGGCCTGCTGCACCAGTGTCAACTCGGGATGTTTTCCGCAGCTGCGCACGGCGGCCACTGCGGCGGCCGAGATCTGGCCCATCAGCTCGCTGGACATCTGGGGGTCGATCAGGCCGCGCGAGACCACGTCGGGCCCCTGGCGCACGCCTCCACGTTCTCGATCAACCCCCACTGTGACCACCACCACCCCGTCCTCGGCCATGTGCCGGCGGTCGCGCAGGACCACCTGCTCGACGTCGCCGATACCCAGGCCGTCGACGAACACGAGCCCGCTGGCGTTCTCGGAGGTGACGCGCATGCCGTCTGCGGTCACCTCGACCACCGACCCATCACTGACGATGAGCACCCGGCTGGGATCGATACCCGCCTCTCGGGCGAGCTGGGCATGGTGGTGGAGCTGGCGATATTCGCCATGAACCGGGATGAAGTTGAGTGGGTGCAGAGCGGAAAGCATCTCGCGGAGCTCGTCGCGATAAGCGTGTCCGGAGACGTGCACGTTACCCCTCTCGGAGTAGTAGACGCGCTCGGCTCCGTTGCGATAGAGGTTGTTGATCGTGCGGTGCACGGTGCGCTCATTGCCGGGTATGGGGCGCGCTGAGATCACGACCCAGTCCGAGGCGGCGACGTTGAGGAGGTTATGGCGCTGGCCGGCGAATCGGGCCAGGGCGGACATCGGTTCCCCCTGGCTGCCGGCGGTGATCAGGACTAGGCGTGGCTCTTGAGCCGCGGCCTCGAGCTTGACCATGATGCCGGGGGGAACGTCGAGGTAGCCCAGCTCCCCGGCCACGCGAAACGAATTCTGCATGCTTCTACCCGCCACCGCCACCCGGCGCTGGTGGCGCGCGGCCAGTCCCACCACGCGCTGCAGGCGATGGATGTTGGAGGCGAAGGTGGCGACCACGATGCGCCCCGGGGCGCTCTTGAAGATCTCCTCAAAGGGTTCGGCCAGTTCGCGTTCCGAGCCGCTGTGGCCTTCGCGCTCGGAGTTGGTCGAGTCGGCCAGGAGCAGCATCACCCCCTCCCGCCCGATCTCGCGGATGCGCTCCATGTCGGTGCCGCGGCCATATGGCGGATCACTCTCGATTTTGAAGTCGCTGGTGTAGAAGACGCGGCCGATCGGGGTCTCGATGGAGAGCGCGACGGCATCGGGAATGCTGTGACTGACGGCGACCGGCTCCACCCGGAAGGGGCCGAGCTGGACCCGATCGCCTGGCGCCACCTCGCGTAGATCAGCCTCCTGGAGGACTCGATGCTCGGCCAGCTTGCCCCGGACCAGACCCAGGGTGAGGCGGGTGCCGTACACGGGAACGGCGAGACGCCGGATCAGGAAGGGAAGCGCTCCGATGTGATCCTCGTGGCCGTGAGAAAGGAATACTCCCACGATCCGGCGCCGGCGCTGCATGAGCCAGCTCACGTCGGGGATCACGAGGTCGACCCCCGGCATCTCCTCGGTCGGAAACATGAGCCCGCAATCGATGACCAGGACCTGGTCGTCCCACTCCAGGGCCCACATGTTGAGGCCGACCTCGCCCAGCCCGCCCAGGGGTACGTAGCGCAGTATCGACATCAGATGAGCGGCAGCTGAACAGGGCCCGGGGGCAGCGTCCGATCTCCGCCGGGGGCGTTGGAAGAACCAGCGGCCGGTTGCCGAAGGGCGTCGAGATGGGCGCGGACGCGCTGGAAGTCCTGCTCCAGGTCCCTCAGCAGAGATCCATTGTGGAGCGCGGCGGCGGGATGGTAGCAGGGCATGAATGCGACTCCGGAGCGCTCGAAGATGCGCCCGTGCACGGCCGAGATGCTGCCCACGCCGGGCAGCATGCGCTCCAGAGCGTGGCGGCCGAGGATGATTACCGCCCGGGGCCGGATGAGCCGGAACTGTTCCCGCAGATAGGGCAGGCAGGCTTGAGCCTCCTCGGGCAGCGGGTCGCGATTGCCCGGCGGTCGGCACTTCAGGACGTTGGTGATGTACACCTCCGGGCGCGACAGCTGAATCCCCTCGAGGAGCCGGTCCAGGACCTTGCCGGCCGCGCCCACGAAGGGCAGCCCGACCCGGTCCTCGCTCGCCCCCGGAGCCTCGCCCACGATCATGATCTGGGCCTCCGGCGGTCCGCTTCCAGGCACGGCCGAGGTGCGCGTGGAGCCCAACTGGCAGCGGGTGCAGCCTCGCACCTGAGCCGCCAGGGCCTCGAGCTGGGTGCCGACCTGATTATCCGAGCGGGGCTCCGATGCTGATCAGATCGCCCGCCGCCTGGAGCTCGGCCATGACACCGTCGAGCGCGTCGGGGGGCATGTCCAAGAGGGGAAGGCGGAGTCCGCCCAGGTCCGGTCCCAGACGGTTCAGCACCGACTTGACCGGGATCGGGCTGGTGGATGCGGTCATGAGCGCGCGCATCAGGGGTAGAAGCCGGCCGTGGATCAGGGCGGCGGCTGGAGCATCACCACCCAGGTGGGCCTGGATCATGCGCGCCATGGCCGCGCCCGCCAGATGGGAGATGACGCAGATGACGCCGTCGCCGCCGACGCTGAGCAGGGGCAGGGTCATCCCGTCGTCTCCCGACCAAACCCAGAAGTCGGGCGGACGCCGCGCGCAGATGAGCGCGATCTGGGTCAGATCTCCGCTCGCCTCTTTGACCCCGATCACGCCCGGGAGCTCGGCCGCGCGCAGGGTGGTCTCGGCCGTCATGTTGACCGCGGTCCGGCCCTGAATGTTGTACATGATGGTCGGGCCGGCCTTGGAGATGGCCTCAAAGTGGCGCAGGATGCCTTCCTGCGGGGGCCGGTTGTAGTACGGAACCACCGCCAGCAGCGCGTCCGCGCCCGCGCTCATGGCGCGCTCGGAAAGGTGCACCGAGTGCCGGGTGTCGTTGCCGCCGGTGCCCGCGACCACGGTGGCGTCGGGCAGAGCCTCGCGCACCGCGCGGAGCAGCTCCAGCTTCTCCTGGTCGCTAAGGGTGGGAGACTCGCCCGTGGTCCCCGCCACCACCACGCCCTCCGACCCGTCGTCGACCAGCCGCCGGGCGAGGCGCTGGGCGGCGTCGAGATTGACCTCGCCGGTGGGTCCAAATGGGGTGACCATGGCGGTGAGAAGTCGGCCCAGGGGCGGAGCGGCGGTCACAGCACCCCCAGCCTGATGGCTTCCTCGGCGATCTGGACCGCATTCAATGCAGCGCCCTTGCGCAGGTTGTCGGAGACGAGCCAGAAGGCGATCCCGCCCGGGTTTGAGAGGTCGTCGCGGATCCGGCCGACGAAGACCTCATCGCGTCCGGCCACGTTCTGGGGCGTGGGGTAAACCTGCGCTCGGGGGTCGTCCAGCACGACCACTCCGGGTGCCGCCTCCCACTCCCTGCGCGCTTCGGCAGCGCCCAGAGGAGAGGCCGTCTCGAGGAACACCGCCTCCCCGTGGGCGATGGGCACGGGGACGCGGACGCAGGTGGCGACCACGCGGAGGTCGGCCTGGTGAAGGATCTTGCGCGTCTCCAAGACCAGCTTCATCTCCTCCTCGTTGTATCCCCCCTCCTCCATCGGCCAGCCTCCCGGGACCACGTTGTGGGCGAGCTGGTGCGGGTAGGCGTGCACGGCGGGATGGTCGCCGGCGGCCAGGGCTCGGGTCTGCTCCGCCAGCTCCTCGACCAGCGCCGCGCCGGCTCCGGACGCCGCCTGGTAGGTCGCCACCACCACCCGCTCCAGACCCGCCCGGCGCTGCAGCGGGTGCAGCGCCACGCTGAGCGGAATGGCGCAGCAGTTGGGGTTGGCGATGATGCCCTGATGGGTTGGTATGTCCTCGGGGTTGACCTCGGGTACAACCAGGGGGACGCCGGGATCGAGCCGAAATGCGGAGCTGTTGTCCACGACCAGGGCGCCAGCGGCGGCGGCGACGGGGGCGAAGGTGCGCGAGATTTCAGCTCCGGCGCTGAACAGGGCCAGATCAATCCCGTCAAACGAGCTCTGGTCCAGCTCCCGGACCTCGAGCTGGGAGCCCTCGAACTCCACCGCCCGCCCGGCCGACCTGCCCGAGGCCAGGGCGGAGAGTTGAGCGATGGGAAATCGGCGCTGGGCCAGGACCCGAAAGAACTCGCTTCCGACCACACCCGTGGCCCCGACCACCGCGACGTTGAAACGCCGGCCACTGACAGCCATGGCCGGAGTTTACCGCTGCGCCGGGGGCCTTATCTAAGATCCAGCAGCGTCTCCAGGCCGCGATGGAAGCGGGGATCCAAGACCAGGCTGCGCAGCGCCAGCAGGACGCCGGGGAGATAGGCCTCGCGACTGGTGGTGCGGTGGGTCAGGGCCAGGGTCTGCCCGGGCAGCCCAAAGATCACCTCCTGATCCGCGATGACCCCGGGCAGGCGCAGCGAGTGTAGCCCCACCCCTGAGTGCTCCCCGCCCCGGCTGCCGCTGACGAGCTCCCGAAGCGCGGGCGGGTGGTCGAAGGTGCGCTGACGTGCGATCAGACGGGCGGTGGCCAGCGCGGTGGCCGAGGGGGCGTCGACCTTGGCCGTCTGGTGGGTTTCGATCACCTCCACCGCCTCGAAAAACGGTGCGGCGCGCTCCGCCAGCCACATCATCACCACCGCACCGAGCGCGAAGTTGGGAGCCACGATGCCCCCGCACCCGGCCCTCCCGCAGGCCTCCCCCAGGGTGTCCACGTCGGCCTCACTCAGCCCCGAGGTGCCCACGATCGGAATCACGCCCTGAGCCGCCGCCTGCAGCGCGTGGCCCAGGGCAGCCTCAGGCCGCGTGAAATCGATCAGCGCGGCGGGACGCTCGCGCGCCAAGAACGCGGCCAGGTCGTCCTCGCGGCCGACCCCGCCGACGTAGACGAGATCGGGCTCGGCTGCAAGGCCGGGAGCCAACGCGCTCCCCACCCGACCCCGATGGCCGGCCAGAGCGACCCGGATCAAGGCCGCTGGAGCGGCCCCGATCCGATCTTGAGCGGAATCTGACTCCGACCCCGGTCGGAGGTCAGCGCCGGGGCCGGCCCCCGCCACTGCGCCCGCCCCGGAAGCCGCCGGCGCGTTCCCTGGAGTCATCGGGCGCAGGCGTAGGCTCGCTCAGGGCCTGGGCCACCCGATCCTGGTCGATCGACTCCTCGATCGGCGCGCCCTGCGCGGTCAGCTCGTCGATGGCGGCCTGCCGGCTCAGGTTGAGACGGCTCTGAGCGTCGATCTCGACCGCCTTGACCACGATCTCGTCTCCGACGTTGACGATGTGCTCGACCCGCTCCACGCGGTGGTCGCTGAGCTTGGATATGTGGACCAGGCCGTCCTGGTTGGGCAGGACCTCGACGAAGGCCCCAAAGGGCATGATGCGGACCACCTTGCCGCGGTAGATCCGGCCCACCTCGACCTCGTCGGTCAGGCCTCGGATCCAGTCGATGGCCTTGCGCGCGGCCTCCTGATCGGAGGCGGCCACAAAGACCTTGCCATCGTCCTGGATGTCGATCTGGGCGCCGGTCTCCTCCACGATCTTGCGAATCACCTTGCCCCCCGAGCCGATCACGTCGCGGATCTTGTCGGGATGGATCTGGATCGTGGTGATGCGCGGCGAGTAGGGGCTCATCTCGGTCCGCGGGCGCGGGATCACGGCCAGCATGGAGTCGAGGATCTGGAGCCTGGCCTCACGCGCCTGGTCCAGGGCCTCGGACATCATCTGCCGGGACAGACCCTTGATCTTGATGTCCATCTGCAGCGCCGTGATGCCCTCGCGGGTTCCGGCCACCTTGAAGTCCATGTCACCGAGCGCGTCCTCCACGCCCTGGATGTCGGTGAGGATGGCGTAGCGCCCCTCACGCGTCACCAGACCCATGGCGATGCCCGCCACCGGAGCCTTGATCGGCACTCCCGCGTCCATCAGGGCCAGCGTCGACCCGCAGACCGACGCCATCGAGGTGGATCCGTTCGAGCTCAGGATCTCCGACACCAGGCGCATGGCGTAAGGCCATTCCACCAGGTCTGGAATCACCGGCAGCAGGGCCCGCTCGGCCAACGCTCCGTGCCCGATCTCGCGCCGTCCGGGCGAGCGCAGGGGCTTGGACTCGCCGGTCGAGTAGGGGGGCATGTTGTAGTGGTGCATGTAGCGCTTGGACTCTTCCAGGCCCAGCCCGTCGAGCTTCTGGGCGTCTCCGATCGTGCCCAGGGTGAGGATGGTCAGCGCCTGGGTCTGACCGCGCTTGAACATGCCCGAGCCGTGCGTGCGAGGCAGCACTCCGACCTGGACTGTGATCTCGCGGATGTCCTTGGTGCCGCGTCCGTCGACGCGTACTCCCTCTTCGATCACGCGCTGGCGGACGCGGTCCTTGAGCTTCTTCTCGAACAGGGATCCGATGCTCGCCGACGAGTCCGGAAAGCGCTCGGCCAGAGCGGCTCGGAGTTCTTTTTTGAGCGCGCTCTGGGCGCTCTCGCGCTCCGCCTTGTCGGCTCCGTAGGCAACCTGGTCGAGCCGGCCGGCGAGCCATTCGTCCACCGCGGCGCGGAGCTCGGAGTCGTAGTCGGAGGCCACGAACTGGACCTTGGTCTTGCCTACCTGGGCCTGCAGGGCGTGAAGCGCCTCGCAGATCCGGCCGATGGCCTCGTGGGCGACCTCGAGCGCCTCGACCACGATCTGCTCGCTCACCCCCTTGGCTCCGGCCTCCACCATCAGGATCGCCTCCTGAGTTCCGGCCACGACCAGATCAAGCTCGGAGCGGGCCATGTCGCCCATGCCCGGGTTGACCACCAGCTGGCCGTCGATGTAGCCCATGCGAACGGCGCCGATCGGCCCCTGGAAGGGGATGTCGGAGATGGACAGCGCGGCTGAGGCGCCGTTGATCGACAGGACGGCAGGATCGTTCTCCTGATCCACCGAGAGCACCGTGGACATGACCTGGACGTCGTTCTTGAAACCGTCTGGGAACAGCGGGCGGATGGGTCGGTCGGTCAGGCGCGAGGTCAGCGTGGCCTGCTCGGATGGCCGCCCCTCGCGCCGGATGAACCCGCCCGGGATCTTACCCGCGGCGTACATCTTCTCCTCGTAATCACAGGTCAGGGGGAAGAAGTCGATTCCCTCCCGCGGCTCCTTGGACATGAGGGCAGTGCAGAGCACGACGGTGTCGCCCTGACGGATGATGACCGCCCCGCTCGCCTGCTCGGCGACCGTTCCGGTCTGAATGGTGATCTGCCTTCCGGCGATATCGAACGTCTTCGTGGTGACTTCCACGGCAATTCCTCCTACGAGGGGCCCAGGGTCCTAGCAGCTGCCCTTGAGGCGCAGCCTCAATTCCAGTTGTTAGGGGCCTGAACCCCCACCTGAACCAGCGCGCCCCGAAGGACGCGGCACTCTACCGCCTGATCCCCAACCTTGCGATCAGAGCACGATAGCGCTCCACGTCGTTGCGGGATAGGTAGTTCAGCAGGCGCCGGCGCTTGCCCACCAAAAGGAGGAGGCCGCGGCGGGAGTGGTGATCCTTGGCGTGCGTCTTCAGGTGCTCGGTCAGCTGCCTGATCCGCTCGGAGAAGATCGCAACCTGAACTTCCGGCGACCCTGTGTCGGAGTCATGGAGCCTGTGCTCCTTGACCAGCGATTCCTTGACTTCTGTATCGACTGCCAAACTGAGGTCGAATTATACGCAAAGCGAACCGCCCGCCCCCACCCCCTCCCCGGGGGACCGGATTTTCAGGCGCGCAGGCTGGGGCTCACCTCGGGCTGGCAGCCGACCAGTTCGATCGCGGCCGGCACGACCTCAAAGCTCGCCGGCAGATAACCCGGCTGCTCTCCGTCGAGATCGATCAGCACCCGGCCGGCGCTACGCACCTCGACCCGCCGAGCACGCTGGTGGGAGATCTTGGGGCTCAGGCCGTCGAGGTGGGTCCCGGAGCGGATGCGGCGCAGGCCGCGCATATTCTCGACCAGGTTCACGTCTCCGATGACGATGACGTCGAGCAGGCCGTCGGCCCAATCTGCTCCGGGCGCCACCCGCATTCCGCCACCGTAGTACTGCCCATTGGCGATCACGACCTGCTGGCAGACCTGCTCCTGCTCCCGTCCATCGACCTCGATCCGCAGGCGCACATTTCGCCAACCGTAGAGGGCGCGGAGCGAAGCGAGGAGATAGGTCCAGGACCCCCGGGGCAGTCTTGGGCCCTCCGCGACCAGCCTGGTGACCTCCCCCCCGATCCCGGCGTCGGCGATGTTGAGGAAGTGCCGCGAGGTGGGACCGGCGGCGGTTTCGAACGTGGCCCGGCCCAGGTCGAGCGGCATCGTCTCCCCGGCCGCCAGGGCCTCCGCCGCTCGCTCCAGATCCGCGGGCACGCTGGCGCTGCGCCGGAAGTCGCCTCCAGTTCCCAGGGGCAGGATGCCGAACCGCGTCGGCGACTCGATCCGGCCCCGGGAATCGAAGAATCCGTTGACGACCTCGTTCATGGTCCCATCGCCCCCCACCGCCACCACCATGGGGCGCTGGGCCCGGACCGCGGCCCGCGCCAGCTCGGTAGCGTGCCCGCGGTGGGTACTGAAGGCGACCTCGAAGCTGAGGCCCCCCTTGCGGATCCGAGCCTCCAGCTCGGGCCAGCGCCGCCCGCTCCGGCCCCCCGCGGCGGCTGGATTCAAGATCAGAAGCGGAGGCGGGCTCAACGGCGCTGGTCGGAGAGCAGCTGCCGCGTCGCGTCGACGTCGCGCGCGATGGCCTCGCTCAGGTCGGCCTCGCTGGCAAAACGCTCCTCGTCGCGGAGCCGGGCGACGAATCGGAGCTCCAAATGCTCCTCGTAGAGCTCGCCCTCGAAATCGAGCAGGAAGGCCTCGACCCGCATCTCGGTGGCTTCAAAGGTGGGGCGGTAGCCGACGCTGATCGCGGCCATGGTCTCCCCTCCCGGATGCACGGCGTAGCCGGCGTAGATGCCGCGCCCGGGAATCAGCTTGCCGGGAGGCAGCGCCAGGTTGACGGTCGGAAATCCCAGGCGGCGCCCGATCTGGTCGCCTCGGGCGACGACGCCGAGGAGGCGGAAGTGCCGCCCCAGGAGGCGCGCCGCCGCACCCATCTCGCCCACCGTGACCAGACGCCGGACCTCCGAGCTGTGGATCTCGCGGCCCTGGATCATGGTGCCGTCCACGACCTCCACCCGCCGGCCCTGAGCCCGGGTCCATGCAATACCCGCGCTGCGATCGTGCCCGAAGTGAAAATCGGGCCCGACCACGAGCCGACCCAGGTTGCAGACGGCGTCGATCTGAGCCAGGAACTGTTCGGCGCTCTGGGCCGCGAACTCGCGCGTGAAGTTGATCACGAGCGCCTCCTCCACCCCCTGACGGGCGATGAGGTCCAGTTTCTCGTCCAGGGTGGTGATCTGCTGGGGACAGTTCCCGGGGTCGAGCACGCAGCGTGGATGGGGCTCGAAGGTGACCAGGGCGGCGCGCTCCGCGTTGGCCTTGGCGGAGCTGACCAGGGTCGCGAGCAGGCGCTGGTGGCCCAGGTGGACGCCGTCAAAGCTCCCCATGCTCAGCGCCACCGGGCCCAGTGGCTGCTGGGGCCAACCGAAGGTGATGTTCACCGCCCCAGGACTTTGTCCGGCACGAACAGGCGGCGCAGCGGGTCGGTATGGCCGATGGCGATCAGGCCCCCCTGTTCGTCGTGGGCGCGAACCGCGCCCGGGGCCGGTTCAGGCAGCACCCGGACGCTGCGTCCCTGCCGGATCTGCGCCTCCTGACCGGGTGCCAACTCGACCCGGGTCATGGGCGGCAGGATGATCTCGGCAGGCAGGAGGCGCGCCTCGAGCGCGGCCGCATCCGTGATCTCGTCGACCTCCACCGCGTTCTCTATACCCAGGGGTCCGTAGGCGGTGCGGACCAGACGCCCGAGATACCCCCCCACCCCCAGGGCCTGGCCCAGATCGCGGGCCAGAGAGCGCAGGTAGGTGCCGCTCCCACACACCACCCGCACCCGGGCGCGGGCCTGGGGACCGGCGGAGAACTCCAAGAGCTCGGCCCCATGGACTTCGACCTCGCGTGCCCGGGGCTGGGACTCCTCGCCCCGCCGGGCCCGGGCGTAGGAGCGCTCACCATCGATCTTGACGGCCGAGAAGCGAGGCGGCTGCTGGCTGATCCGACCGACGAAGTGGGCCAATTCCGCCCGCACCTGCGCCGCGTCCAGGCGACTTGGATCGGCCACCGCCTCCATCTCCCCCTCGGCGTCGTCGGTGGCGGTGCGGAAGCCGAACATGACCTCGGCCTCGTAGGTCTTGGGTAGCTGATGGGCGAAATCGGCCAGTCGGGTGGCGGACTCGAAGAGCAGGGGTAGAACGCCGCTGGCCAGGGGATCCAGGGTGCCGGCGTGGCCGACGCGATGCGCCCCGCTCACCTGGCGCAGGCGCCGCACGACCCAGAACGAGGTCGCGCCGACCGGCTTATTTACGTTTAGGACGCCGGCGCGCATTGTCTGCGATGGCCTCCATGGCAGCGTCTCGAACCGCCTGCACGGCCTCATCCATGCTCAGCTCGACCTCGGCGCCGGCGGCGCGGTGGTGCCCACCGCCGCCGAACCGGGCACAGATGGCGGCCGCATCCACGTCCTCTCGGGTGCGTACGCTGATCTTGGTCAGCCGCTCCCCGATCTCCTTGAACATGATCGCGGCGCGCAGTCCGACGATGCTGTTGAGGCTGTCGATGATGCCCTCGGACTCGGCCATGACCGCTCCCGAATCGCGCAGCATCCGCTTGCTCACCTTGGCCCAGGCCAGTTGACCGTCCGCCTCCACCTGCATCCCGGCCAGGCTCAGGGCCTGCAGGCGCAGGGTCGTGAGCGGGCGCGACTTGTAGACCATGGTGGCTATCTCGCCCGGGTCTGCTCCCAGTTGGGCCAGCTGGGCGGCGTCGGCGAGGACGCGGGGGGTGGTGTTCTCGTGCCGGAAGCCGCCGGTATCGGTCATGAGCGCGACGTAGAGGTTGGTGGCCATCTCCGGAGTCACTGGCCAGCCGAACTCGGTGAACAGCTCGAGGCACATCTGGCCCACGGCCGAGGCCGGTTCGCGAGTCACCCCTTCGGCGTCGATCAGGTTCAGATCCCCAAAGCGCGAGTTGGACGCGTGGTGGTCCAGATTGACGATGGTGGCGTGCGCGGCCACGTGGTGGGCCATGCTCCCCGTGCGCTCCATGTTGCCGGCGTCGAAGAACAGCACCAAGTTGGGCTCGGCGCCGGCGGGGGGAGCCTCGATCACGCGATCAAACCCGGGCAGCCAGGCGTAGAGCTCGGGCAGGGGCGGCGGAATCAGCACGTAGACCTGCTTGCCCTGGCGCTCCAGGGCCTCGGCGAAGGCCAGGCTGCAACCCAGGGTGTCGCCGTCGGCGTCCTTGTGCCCCAGGATCAGCACCTCCTGACTCTGCTCTAGAAGCCCGCGCAACTGATCGACCTCGGGCTGAAGCTCCTTGATGCTCACGGCTCGGCGCCCTCGTCGGGAGGCAGAACCTGGCGCAGGCGCTCGGAGATGCGAGCGGCGTATTCGATGCTGTGGTCGAGCTCGAATCGCAGCTCGGGCGAGCCCTTGAGGTTCTGCAGGCGGCGGCCCAACTGGTGGCGAATCAGGCCCGAGGCGCTGCGCAAACCAGCCAGGCTCTCGCGCTGGGCCGTCTCGTCGCCGAGGACGCTGACGCCGATGCGGGCGCTGCGCAGATCGGGTGACATCTTGACCTCGGTCAGGCTCACGAATCCGATGCGCGGATCCTTGAGGTCACGCCGGATTATCTGCATGATCTCCTCGCGCACCTGAGCCCCCACCTGGTCGGTGCGGTGACCGCTCATGGCGAGGCTCAGATCTCCTCGCGCTCCAGGCGGTAGGTCTCCATCACGTCGCCCGGTTGAAAGTCGTCGAAGCCGTGCAGCCCGATGCCACACTCCTGGCCGGCCGACATCTCGCGGGCATCGTCCTTGAAGTGCTTGAGCGAGGAAATGCCGCCCTCGAAGATCTGCTCCTTGCCTCGCGAGAGCTTTACGTAGCCGCCCCGGGAGACTTTGCCCTCGGTCACCCGGCAGCCGGCGATCACGCCCTGGCGGGGGATGCGGATCGGCATCAAGATCTCCACCCGGCCCTCCAGCACCTGCCGGTAGGTGGGCTCGCGCAGCCCCTTGGCCGCCCGCTCCACATCCTCGGTCAGCTTGTAGATGACGTCGTAGTACCGCACCTCGACCTTCTCCCGTTCGGCCGCGCGCTCGGACGCTGGGTTGGGCTTTAAGTTGAAGCCGAGGATGATGGCGCTGGATACGCCGGCCAAGAGCACGTCGGACTCGTTCACCGCGCCCACGCCCTGGCCCACAACCTTGATCTGGACCACGGGGTCCTCGATCTTCTGGAGCGCGCCGACAACCGCCTCGAGGGCGCCCCCGGCGTCGGCCTTGACCACCAGATTGAGCTCTTTGACCTCTCCTTCCTTGGCCCTGCGCGCGATCTCGTCCAGGGTCAGGCGGGGTGCGAACTCGCGCCCGGTCACCAGCGAGCGCAGCTCCTGGAGCTTGGTCAGCGCGATCTGGCGAGCGGCCTTCTCCGACCCCACGACCTGGAAGATGTCGCCCGCGTTGGGCACCTCGCTCAAACCGCTGACCACGACCGGGGTGGCGGGCGGGGCCACACTGACGACGGCGCCGCGATCGTCGTTGAGGGCACGGACCCGGCCGTAGATGTGGCCGCAGACGAAATAGTCACCCACCCGCAGGCTGCCGTTCTGGACCAGCACCGTGGCCACCGGACCGCGCCCGCGCTCGAGGTGGGCGTCGACGATGGTGCCGATGGCGTGGCGATCCGGGTTGGCCTTGAGGTCGAGTATCTCGGTCGAAAGCACGATCGTGGTGAGCAGGTCGTCCAGTCCCTGGCCGGTCTTGGCCGAGACGTGCACGCACTCGTGCTCGCCCCCGTAGTGGCGCGTGATCAGGCCGTGCTCGGCCAGCTCGGCGTGGACGCGGTCGGCGTTGGCCCCCTCGCTGTCCATCTTGTTGATCGCGACCACGATCGGGACCTCGGCCGCACGCGCGTGCTGGATCGCCTCCACGGTCTGGGGCATGACGCCGTCGTCAGCGGCCACGACCAGGACGGCGACGTCGGTGACCGAGGCGCCGCGGGCGCGCATGGCGGTGAAGGCCTCGTGGCCGGGGGTGTCGACGAACACCACCTTGGCTCCATCGGCGGTCTCGACCGAGTAGGCGCCGATGCGCTGGGTGATGCCACCGGCCTCGCCCGAGGCCACCTTGGTCTTGCGAATCGAGTCCAGGATGGAGGTCTTGCCGTGATCGACGTGGCCCAGTACGGTCACGATCGGCGGCCGAACTTTGAGCTTGGTCGGATCTTCCTGCAGGAGTGAGAAGAGCTGCTCGCGGGAGGTCGTGATGACCTGATCGCCCTCGCTCTCCACGCTCACGATGTCGTCCACCGCGATGGTCTCGACGGAGTAGCCGAAGTCGTCGGCCACGATCTCCGCCGTGCCGAAGTCGATGACCTGGTTGACGGTGGCCATGACGCCGCTCGCCATCAACTTTTTGATCACGTCGACCGGGCTCACGTGGAGCTTGTCGGCCAGGTCCTTGACCGTGACCACCGGAGCCAGCTGGATCTTGCGCTCACCGTTGGGCTGGACCCGTGCGGGCGCGGCCAGGGAACGCTTGAACTGGCCTCTGGCGGCCTCGATGGCACCCGGCGGCAGGGGAGCGGAGGGATTGCGCAGGAGCCGGTTCTGCTGCAGGAAATTAAGCAGTTCTTTGTGGTTGATGTTGAGTTCGCGCGCCAGCTCTTGGGCTTTCATGGGGATCCTTGATTATGCGCCCGAGGGCGCCTTGGCTTCCGTCGGCTCCAGAGGCGGCGCCTGCGGGGCGCGGCCCAAGCCTTCCGTTGGGTCGAACAGGCTCGACTCCAGGTCGGGCCCGGGGTCTCCCCCCAGGGCACGTTTCAAAGCCCGGCGCCGGAGCGCGGCGCTGACACACACGGGGTCCCGATGCAGATAGGCGCCGCGCCCGGGAAGCCGAGCGGACAGGTCCACCTGGATCGAGCCCTGGGGGCCCAGCACCAGGCGCACCAGGTCAACTTTGAGCGCGCGCATCCGGCATCCGACGCAGGTCCGCTCGCTCTCAGGCAGGGGGGTCGCCCTCGCTCGCCGACTCGGGCTCGGGCGTGGGCTCCTCCCCCACCTCGACCCGGGGCCGGATGTCGATCCGAAGACCGGTCAGCTTGGCCGCCAGGCGCGCATTCTGCCCATCTTTTCCGATCGCCAGGGAGAGCTGGTCGGGCTCGACCACGACCGAGGCGGTGCGGGTGGCGGAGTCGATCGAAACCTCCAGCACGCGGGCCGGGCCGAGTGCAGCCGCGACGAACCGCGAGGCATCGGGGGAGAAGGGCACGATGTCGACGTGCTCGCCCCCGAGCTGGCTCAAAAGGGAGTGGTGGCGCACGCCCTGGGGACCCACGCACGCACCCACGGGATCGATGCCGCGCTGCTCGGTCGAGACCGCGATCTTGCTCCGCAGGCCGGGTTCGCGCGCTATCTCACGCACCTCGACCACGCCCGCCGCGACCTCTGGGACCTCCGCCTCGAGCAGGCGCAGAACGAAGGTCTTGGAGGCCCTGGAGACCCGAACCTGGGCGTCGCGGGAGCGGGGACGAGGCTCGAGCAGGACCACGGTGATGATCTGCCCGGCGAGCCACTCCTCCCCTGGGATCTGCTCTTCGGGGGGCATCCAGCCCCAGGCCCGCCCCAGGTCGACGTAGATGCTGCCCCGCTCCACCCGGTCCACGCTGCCGCTGCTCAGCTCGCCGTGGCGCCGCGCCAGCTCGCCCAGGGCGAGGCCCCGCTCGAGGTCGCGGAACTGCACCATCAGACTCTGGCGCGCGGTCTGCGCAGCCAGGCGGCGGAAGTCGTCCACGGGCAGAACGCGCTCCTCCTGGCTGCCGTCGTCGCTGATGATCCAGCTCTTGACGCTGAGCTCCCCAGTGTTGGGGTCCAGGCGCAGAACGATCTCACCGGGGGGATCGAAGGCCTGGCGGTAGGCCTGGGCCAGGGCCGCCTCGACACTCTCCAAGAGCTCGGGCAAGGGCAGGCCGAAGCGCGTGCTGAGCTGCTCTAGGGCCTGGCTCAAGGACTCGTCCGGGCTCACGGCCGCGCCACCAGTCGACCGCTGATGAGCTCGTCCCAGGGGATCTGAATCAAACCCAGGCGGGGCTCCTGGACCCCCAGGTGGTCGGGGCCGACCTCGACCAGGTCACCCTCCAGCACGACTTCAATCTCGCCCGAACGACGTCTCACCTGGACCCGGTGACCCAGGAAGCGCTCGTATTCGAGGGCGGTGTTGAGGCTGCGCTCGGCTCCGGGCGAGGAGACCTCCAGGGTGTAGGAGTCCGGGATCAGGTCGGACTGATCGAGCAGCGGGCCGGCGATCCGGCTCACCCGCTCGCAGTCGTCGATGGAGATGAATCCCTGCGCCTTGTCGATCCGGATGCGCAGGGTCAGACCCCCGGTCCCGGTGCGCTCGAGGCCGTAGATGCTGTACCCGAGGTGGGCCAGACTGGGAGCCAGAAGTTGGGCGATGGCGTCGATGGGCCAGGTGGACAAGCAAGCCTCCGGATCAGCGGACGGGCTGCAGCTTTCTCCAGACGACGAGCAGCTGAGAGGCGTTGAAGATCGAGCTGTAGGTGCCGGAGATGATTCCGATCAGGAGCGCGAGGATGAAGCCGCGCAGCGTCTCGCCCCCGAACAGGATCAGGGCCAGGAGAACTAAGACCACGGTGAAGCTGGTGATTATCGAGCGCGCCGCGGTCTGCATGATGCTGAGGTTCACGACCTGCTCGAAGGTGAGCCGTTGGGAGAGGATCAGGTTCTCGCGCACGCGGTCAAAGACCACGATGGTGTCGTGGACTGAGAACCCCACCACGGTCAGGACCGCGGTCAGGAACAGGGAGTCGATCTGGCCCACGCGCAGGCCCAGGCCCTCGCCCAGGATCGAGAACACACCGGTCAGCACGAACACGTCGTGAAGCAAGGCGAGCAGGGCGGAGCCGCCGAACTGGAAGCCTGAGCGCCATCCCCCCTGGACCTTGCGAAAGCGGAAGGCCAGGTAGAGCAGGATCAGGATGGAGGCGCTGATGATGGCGTAGAGCGCGCCCGTGACGGTCTCGCTGGCGATCGAGGGACCGACCTCGTTGATCTGCTTGGTGCTCTGGTTGATCGGGCCCAGGCGCGCCTCAAGGTCGTTCTCCAGGGTCTGCTGCTGGCCCGGGTTCATGGGACCGGTGCGGATGATGTAGGTGGCTTTGGATGCCGCCTGAACGCTGCCGGTGACCCCGTCGGCACTGAGCACGGATTGAATCTGGGAGACGGAGGCCGGGCGTTGGAACTGATAGAAGAACTCGGTTCCGCCGGCGAAGTCGATGCCGAGCAGGAAGCCGCGGGTGACCATGAAAAACATGCCGGGCAGGATGATCACGAGGGAGAGGGCGAAGTACCAGTTGCGATGACCGACCACGTCCACCGTGCGCACCCGGCTCTGGGGCTGGGCCGGCAGGGCGGCCGCGGTCAGATCAGGCGATCCTTCCACGGTGCACCCCCAAGAGGCTGTCCGAGCGGGCCCAGCCAAAGTTCAGCACGATGGCCAGTAGGTTGTGGGTCACGATGATCGAGCTGACCAGGGAGGTGAGCACGCCGATGGCCAGGGTCACAGCGAAGCCCTTGACCGACCCGCTGCCGGCGAAGATCAGGATCACGCTCGTGATCAAAGTCGAGGTGTTGGAGTCTCGAATGGCGGGCCAGGCGCGGCGTACCGCCGCCTCCACCCCGGCCCCGATCGTGCGCCCGGCGCGCAGTTCCTCCTTGAAGCGCTCAAATATGAGCACGTTGGCGTCCACGGCCATGCCCACGCTGAGGATGAAACCGGCGATGCCGGCCAGGGTCAGGGTCACCGGGACGATCTTGAACACCGCCAGCGCCACCCCGGCGTAGAAGATCAGGGCCAGACTCGCCAGGAGTCCGGGCAAGCGATAGAAGGCGATCATGAACACGATCACGATGATCAGCCCCAGCAGGCCCGCGGCCAGACTCTGCTGGATCGACGTCAGGCCCAGCGTGGCCCCCACGTCGGTCGACTGGATGACGTTGATCGCCACCGGCAGCGAGCCCGAATTGAGCAGCGTCGCCAGGTCCTTGGCGCTCTGCTGGGTGAACGACCCAGAGATGACCGCCTGGCCCCCGGTGATGGGCTGCTGGATGACGGGGTCGGTGAGCAGCTTGCCGCCCTGGGCGACGGGGCGATAGACCTGGCCGACGTCGGTGTTCCAATTGTTGATGTCGGTCTGACTCAGGTCGAGCCATTCGGTCAGGTGGTTCTGGGGACAGGTCGTCGCCTGGGCCGCCGTGCAGGTGCTGAGCGCGGAGTAGGCCGCCGTGCTGAGCTGGGAGAAGGCGGCCGCGCCCTGGGAATTGAAGGTGAGGTTCACGACCCACTGGGTGCCGGTGCTGTCGAGCGAGGCGTTGGCGCCGGTGAGCATGTCGCTCTTGAGGTTGGTGATCTCGGGTCTGTAGCCGGGATAGGGGCCGCCGGTCACGCTCGGGTCGGGCGCCCAGCGCGTGGTGATGAGCTGGGCGGTGCGGCCGATCACGTTGTAGGCCTGGGTGGTTGAGACCCCGGCCAGCTGAACCAGGATGCGGTCGTGGTTGGCCCCCGCCGGCTCGACCACGGGCTCGTTCACGCCCAGGGCGTTGACCCGGTTGGTTATGACGTCGATGGTCTGCTGCTGGACGGTGGCGCGATCCCGCCCGGCGGGGAACTTGGAGAGCTGGAGCTCGAGTTGGGTACCGCCGGCCAGATCCAGACCCTTGTGTACGTAGAGCTGCCAGCCGTTGAAGTTGGGGGGTAGGCCGGGGACCGAACCGGTGAGCGGATAGTGGTTCGTGATCCGGTATATGTATCCGGCTCCGTCGACGAAGAGGGAGAAGAGCAGGAGGCCGAGGACCAGGATCCGGATCGGCCAGCTCAGTACCAGTTGCAAGTCCTAGGAGTTTATCGGACCGGCGCCCGCCGCAAGGGCTCGCCTTAGAGGTTGATCAGAGCAGGGGCGGTTGCTCGGGCGGCCGCGCCGGCCGCGCCAGGCCCAGGTGGTCGTAGGCCAGATCGGTGACCACGCGGCCCCGGCTGGTGCGGGCCAGAAAGCCGATCTGGATCAGGAACGGCTCGTGCACGTCCTCCAGCGTCTCCGGCTCCTCGGCCAGGGAGGTGGCCAGGGTGTCGAGGCCGACCGGACCGCCGCGGAATTTTGTGATCACCGTCTCCAGCAGGCGCCGATCGAGTGGCTCCAGACCCAGTCGGTCGACCTCCAGCAGGGCGAGGGAGCGCTCGGTCACCTCCAGCGTGGCCCGGCCCTGGGCCCGGACCTGGGCGTAGTCGCGAATCCGGCGCAGGAGGCGATTGGCGATGCGCGGGGTCCCGCGCGAGCGCCGGGCCAGCTCGCTCGTGGCCTCGGGCGCGATCTCGATCCCGAGCAGCCGGGCCGAGCGCGTAATGATCTGCTCGAGCTCCGCCTGGCTGTAGAAGTCGAGCCGGTAGACGGCTCCAAAGCGGTCCCGCATGGGTGCGGAGAGGAGCCCCTGGCGGGTGGTGGCGCCCACGCAGGTGAAGCGGGGCAGGGGCAGACGCTGGCTGCTCGCCCCCACCCCCTTGCCGAAGACGTGGTCAAAGACGAAGTCCTCCATGGCCGGGTACAGCGACTCCTCGACCAGGCGGTTCAGGCGGTGGATCTCGTCGATGAAAAAGACCCCGCGCTCCTCCAGATTGAGCAGGATCGAGGCCAGGGCCCCGGCGTGGTCGATGGCCGGACCGGAGGTGGTTCGAATCTGGACCCCGACCTCGTTGGCGATGATGTTGGCCAGGGTGGTCTTGCCCAGGCCCGGAGGTCCGACCAGGAGCACGTGCTCGACCGGCTCGCCGCGGCCCCGGGCGGCCTCGAGCAGGATGCCGAGGTTTTCTTTGACCTGGGTCTGACCCACGTAGTCGGCCAGGCGCTGGGGCCGCAGGGTGGTGTCGAACTGATCCTCCTCGGGGGCCAGATGGGGTCGGAGCAGGTCGTCGTCCACGTTCAGCGCCCCAGGGCCCGCAGCGCCTGCGCCAGCGCCACCTCAGAGCTGGGTTCATCGTCCCAGCGCACGGCCTCGATCCCGCGCCTGGCCTCGGCGGGCGCGAAGCCGAGAGCGCGCAGGCCCAGCTCAACCTGGCGTGAGACCTCCTCCCCGGCTCCCGCGACGGGACTGGGCGGAGGTTCGCTCGGGTTCGAGGCGACCTTGGGCGCAAGGTCGATGATGACCTTCTGGGCGGTGCGGGCGCCCACCCCTGGGGCGCGCCGGAACACGGCCGCATCACCGTCCAGCACGGCCCGGCGGAGGGCATCCAGGTTGGCGCTGCCGAGGATGGCCAGCGCCAGCCTGGGGCCCACCTGGTCGACCTGGATCAGGTCCTGGAAGAACTCCAGCTCGGCCAAAGAGACGAAGCCGTAGAGGGCGATCTGGTCCTCGCGGACGTGGGTGTGCACGTGCAGCTCGACGCTCTCCCCCGTGGCCCCGATCTGGCCCAGCGAGGTGGCGCTGAGGCCGACCTGATAGCCAACGCCGCCGACGTCGACCACGACGCCGTCGGGTCGCCGGCGTGCTATGCGACCGCGCAGGAGGGCGATCACGCCGGGCTAGATACCCACCGTGCGCCGGAGCCGGCGGCTGCGCAGGTGGCACAGCGCCAGCGCGAGCGCGTCCACAGCGTGGTCGTCAAGTCCGGAGGGGAGCTGGAGCTGGGAGGCGAGCATGCGTGCCATCTGGGTCTTGTCGGCCACACCATAGCCGGTGAGCACGGCCTTGATCTGGGCCGGCTTGTATTCGAAGACGGGCTTGCCCGCGCGCTCCAAGACCAGGAGCACAGCGCCTCGGGACTGCGCCACCCCGACCACGGTGCTGCTGTTCCGACCCGCGAACAGCTCCTCGATCGAGACCTCGTCGACGCGATGCCGCGCCAGCGACTCCTCGATCCCCTGGGCCACCAGAACGAGGCGGGCCCCGATCGGCCCCGGAGCCGTGCGGATCGTGCCTGCGGCCAGAACCTGTCCCTCCTGACCGAGCAGGCCGTAACCGGTGGCCGCCAGGCCGGGGTCGATGCCGAGGACGTGGACCGGGCTCACGCCTCCGGCGGCCCCGGCCGGGCCGGGCGCCTAGACGCCGGCCGAGATACGCTCAAGGACGTCGGCCGCGATGTCGAAGTTGGCGTAAACCTGCTGCACGTCGTCGTCGTCCTCGAGCGCCTCGAGCAGGCGCAGGACCGCCGGGGCGCGCTCCTCGTCAACGGCCACCGTCTGTTTGGGCAGCATGGTCACCTCCGCGCTCTCCACCCGGGCGCCGGCCGCCTCGAGCGCGCTTCGCACCGCCTCGAGCAGCCCCGCCTCGCAGGTGACTTCGACGCTCTCGCCGTCGACTCGGATGTCGTCCGCGCCGGCCTCAATGGCGGCCAGCCCGGCGGCGTCCGGATCGCGCTCCGCGCTGACCTCGAGCACACCCTTGCGCTCGAACATCCAGGCCACAGAGTTGCTGTCACCGAGGTTGCCTCCGTGCTTGGCGAAGAGGTGCCGAACGGCGGGCGCGGTGCGGTTGCGGTTGTCGGTGACGGCATCGACCATGATCGCCACCCCGGCCGGGCCGTAACCCTCGTAGCGCAGCTCTTCGAGCGAATCGGCCTTGCTGGCGCCGGTTCCACGGGCGATGGCGGACTGGATCTTGTCGGCGGGCATGTTGACCTCGCGCGCCTTCTGCATCGCGAGCCGAAGGCGGAAGTTGCCGTCGACGTCGCCTCCCCCCTCCCTCGCCGCCATCGTGATCTCGCGCGCGGCGCGGGTGAAGGTCTGGCCGCGCTTGGCGTCAACCAGCGCCTTCTTGTGCTTGATCCCCGCCCACTTCGAATGTCCGGACATCTAATCGACTCCTACGAACATGTGTTTTGAAATGTTATCCGACCCGGATCCGAACGTAGTTGCGGCGCCCGGCGCGCAGCACGGCGCCGTCGCGGAGTTCGGTCGTGAGCCCAATGGGGCTCCCGTCCAGGCTGGTGCCTCCCTGCTCGATCACCCGGCGGGCCATCGAGCGCGTCGGGTACCAGCCCAGTTCGACCAGCGTCCCAACCAGGTCAGAGGGGTTCTGGGGCCGGTGCTCGGCCAGGTCCTCGGCGGCGATCTGGCGGCGCCGGAAACGGTCGTCGAAGCGGCGCTCGGCCTCCGCCGCGGCCGCCTCGTCCCAGAGCCGGGCGACCAGCGTCCGAGCCAGATGAGCCTTGGCCTCGCGCGGCGGTAGGGATAGGGCCCGGGCCAGCTCGGTGCCGGCCAGGCCAGAGATCAGAGTCAGATACTTGGGGATGAGGTTGTCGGGTATCGACATCGTCTTGCCGTAGATCTGGTCGGGCGGCTCCAGGAGCCCGATCCAGTTGCCCAGTGACTTGCTCATCTTGCGTTCGCCATCGGTGCCCTCGAGGAGCGGGAAGACGGCCACGTCCTGGGCCGGCTGGCCGTAGGCGCGCTGGATCTCGCGTCCGAAGAGGAGGTTGAAGAGCTGATCGCTGCCCCCGATCTCGAGATCGGCGCGCACCGCGACCGAGTCGTATCCCTGGGTGAAGGGATAAAGAATCTCGTGGGCGCCGATCGGGCTTCCCTGGCGCATGCGTTCAGCGAAGTCCTCGCGCTGGAGTACGGCCTGCAGGGTCTGGCCGCCGAGCAGGCGCAGGATGCCGTCGGAGCCCAGAGGAGAGAGCCATTCCGAATTGCCGTGGATCTCCGTCCGCGAGCGGTCCAGGATCTTGAAGATCTGCTCGAAGTAGGTCTGCGAGTTGGCCTTCACCTGCTCTGGGGTGAGCACCGGCCGGGTATCGGAGCGCCCGCTCGGGTCCCCTATCAGGGCGGTGAAGTCGCCCACGATGGCGACCACGGTGTGGCCGGCGTCCTGAAACTCGCGCAGCTGATCCAGCACCACCAGGTGTCCCAGGTGCAGATCGGGGGCGGTGGGGTCGAGCCCGAGCTTGACCCGCAGGTGCTCGCCCGCCTCCAGCCGGTGGCGCAGATGCGCGGCCACGTGGATCTCCACCGCCCGCGCCTCAAGGCGTTGCCAGAGCTCGCTCGCCATGGCCAAACTCTAGCCCGGCCGGAGCCTCAGCCGGAGGGCTGAACGAAGTAGTACGAGGGATCGCGCGGCAGGGCCGCGTAGAGCGGGGGGAGCACCACCGGCGCCGCCCAGCGGGCCAGGGGAAGACCGACCTTGGATCCGGTGAGGGCGTCGCGGGTCTGCGCCTCGAGGGATCCGAAGTCGGGTCCCGAAGCCTGGCTCAGCCCGCCCAGCATGTAGGCCCAGGTGGTCACGATGACGAGGCCGGTGACGACGCCGACCAGAACCCCGCTGGCCCGATTGAGCGCCACCACGCTGATCTGGATCTCGTGGTGAACAAGACCCGCCATGAGCTCGATCACCGCCACCAGCAGGAGGAAGACGAAGAACCAGGTGTAGGCGCGGGAGTCGGCGACCGACAGGGCCGGGAACTCCTGGCGCAGGATGGCGGCTCCGCTGATCCCGGCGTGGGTGGCCACCACGGCGCCCACGTAGACCCCGATCAGGCCCAGGACGCGCCTGATCAGGCCCGAGGCCAGGCCCAGCAGGGCGTATCCCAAGACCAGCACCACCGCGGCCACATCGAACAGGGTCATCGCCACCTCATGGCTCTCTGACGCACTCAGGCCCGGAAACCGGCGCCCCACCGCGCACCCAGGGCCGCCTTGACCTGATCCAGGGCGCGGTCCGCCTCGTCGTCGGTCAAGGTTCGCTCGGAGCTGCGGAAGACCAACTTTAAGGCCACGCTCTTGCGCCCCGGGGGAAGTTGGGATCCGCGGTACTCATCGAATACGCCCAGCGACTCGAGCAGCGCGCCCGCCTCCTCCCGGGCGGTCTTAAGGAGCGCGTCCGCGCCCACCTCCTCTGCCACCACCACGGCCAGGTCGCGCTCGATGGCGGGAAATCGGGGCAGGGCGCGAAAGCGCCGCCGCGGTGCGTTCTCGAGCACGGGCGCGATGCGCAGCTCCAGTGCCACCGCGCGCCCGCCCAGGCCGGCGTCGGACAAAATCCGAGGATGGATCTCGCCCAGGTGACCGGCCGGTCGGCCTCCGATCCTGATCTGGGCACAGCGCCCGGGATGAAACAGTGGGGCAGATCCCGGCTCCAGCAGCACCTCCGCCGTGGTCACGCTGGCCAGTGCGCGCTCCAGCAGGCCGCGCAGGCGGAGGAGTTCCAGCCGGGAGGCGCCGGCGTCAGCGGGGGCGCTGCGCCAGGCGGCGAGCGACTCCAGCTCGTCGGGCTGTTTTAGCGGGTGTTCGGGGTGGGCGTGGTAGACGCGGGCGAGCTCGAAGAGTCCGATCTCGGCGCGGCCCGCGTCGCGATTTCGAATCGCGACCTGGAGCAGGGAGGGCAGGAGGGCGGTGCGGAGCGTGTCCTGCTCGTCGCTGACCGGGTTCAAGATCGCGATCGCCGCCTCGCCCAGGCCCAGACCGCGCAGGGTGCGACCGCTGACCAGGGCCGGGCAGACGACCTCGCTCAGGCCCCCGGCGGCGAGTTCGACGCGGATCGGGTCGAGGCGTCGCTCCAGGCTCGGTCCGGGGGGGCGCCAGCTCAACCGCCGGGCCCCGGGCAGGCGGGCCGGAACGCGCTCGTAGCCAAAGATGCGACCCACCTCTTCGGCCACGTCGGGGACGATGGCGACGTCGAGACGGAACACGGGAGGAAGCACCTCCCACTCGCCCTCGTCGCCGATGCGGACCTGGAAGTCGAGGCGCTGGAGGATGTCCTCCATCTCCTCCAGGGGCACGTGGACGCCGAGGATGGCGTCGATCTGGGCGGGCTGGAATCGCACCCCCAGGGGCTCTTGGGGAGAGGGATAGACGTCGGGCCAGTCGGTATGGACCTGGCCCTGCGCCACCTGGTTGAGGAGCTGAACGGCACGCCGTGCGCCGGCCAGAGCGAGCTCGGGCGAGATCCCCTTCTCAAAGCGGGCGGAGGCCTCGGTGCGCAGGCGCAGGCTTCTGCTGGTGGCGCGGATGTTGACCCCGTCAAAGGTCGCCGCCTCGAGCAGGACGGTGCTCGTCGCCTCCCCCACCGCGCTCTCCTGGCCTCCCATCACCCCGGCCAGAGCCAGCGGACCCTCGGCATCGGCAATGACCAGCATCTGCGGGTTGAGGGCTCTGATCTCACCGTCGAGGCAGTTAAGGCTCTCCCCCTTCCGGGCCCGGCGCACCTCTATCCTCGCGCCTCGGACCCGCTCGAGATCAAACACATGCAGAGGCTGGCCGTATTCGAGCAGGACATAGTTGGTCACGTCCACCAGATTGCTGATGGGACGCACGCCGGCGGCGCGCAGTCGGCGCTGCATCCAGGCCGGCGAGGGACCTGGCTTTAAGTCCCCGACCACGGCCCCGATGTAGCGCCGGCATAGATCAGGGGCCTGGATCTCGATCTGGATCAAATCCTTGCCCGGCGGTTCGACGCCCCCGGTGAAGGCGGGCATGAAGTCGCGCCGCAGGGGCCGGCCCAGGGCGGCCGCGAGCTCGCGGGCGAGCCCCAGATGGCAGAGGCAGTCGGGCCGGTTGGGGGTCACGTCAACCTCCAGCAACGCCTCCAGAGGGTAGATCCGATCCAGGCTCTGACCGGGTTCACCGGACTCCAGCAGAAGGATGCCGGAGTGGTCGTCGGCGAGCTTTAATTCGGCCGCCGAGCAGAGCATGCCGCGCGCCGCCAGACCGGCGATGCGGCCGTCGCGGACGGTGATTCCGCTGGGCACGGTGACCCCGGGCAGGGCGACCGGGACCAGGCTGCCCGGAACCGCATTCGCGACCCCGGCGATGATCTGGCGAACCTCGTCACCGAGGTCGACCTGGTGCACGAAGAGCGGCTTTTGGGAGCTCGGGTGGGGCTCTTGAGAGATGACGCGCCCGATCCTGATCGCGGACAGGTCCTGGATCTCGACCGACTCCACGTTGAATCCGGCCATGGTCAGCGCCTCGGCTGCGCGCTGCGGCGTCAAATCCTCCAGTCCGGCCAGATGGCAGAGCCACTCGAAGGAAACGCGCATCTAGGGAAACTGCTCCAGGAAGCGGAGGTCGTTGTCGTAGAACAGGCGGAGGTCGTCGATGTCGTATTTCAACATCGCGATGCGCTCGATGCCGAGCCCCCAGGCGAAGCCGCTATAGCGATCGGGATCGATGCCGCCGTTCTGCAACACCCGGGGGTGGACCATGCCGCAGCCCCCGACCTCGAGCCAGCCGTCGCCGCCGCAGCTGCGGCAGCCGGCACCGCCGCAGACCCCGCAGGAGATGTCGAATTCAAAGCTGGGCTCGGTGTAGGGGAAGTCGTTGGGCCGGATCCGGATCTCGCGTTCGGGCCCCCACATGGCCTGAGCAAAGTAGAGGATCGTGCCCTTGAGATCGGCCACGGCCAGGCCCTCGTCGACGGCCAGGGCTTCGACCTGCATGAACTGGGCCAGGTGGGTGGCGTCGGTGGCGTCGCGGCGATAGGTGCGACCGGGAACGATGACGTAGATGGGTGGGGGCGCCAGCTTCTGCATGGCCCGGATCTGCATCGGAGAGGTGTGGGTGCGGAGCAGCAGCTGCTCGCCCGGATCCAGAAAGAATGTGTCCTGGACGTCGCGCGAGGCGTGCCCGCGGGGCAGGTTCAAGGCCTCGAAGTTGTACCAGTCGGTCTCCACCTCGGGCCCGGACTCGACGTGGTATCCGATGCCCTCAAGGATGGTCTCGATCTCCCGCCGGGTCCGGGTCAAAAGGTGCAGGTAGCCCGAGGCCGGCGCCAGGCCGGGGAAGCTGAGGTCGATCGACTCATCGCGCTCAAGATCGCCCCAGCGTGCCCCCAGCAGCTCCTCCCGGCGCCGCTCGAGCGCCTCGGCCAGCTGCGTCTTGGCGGCGTTGAAGGCGCGCCCCGCCTCCGCCCGCTCCGGTCCGGGGAGCTGAGAGAAGCCCGAGGCGATGCCCGCGAACTCGCTTTTCTGCCCCGTGTGATGGACCCGGACGCGCTCGAGTTCGCCCTCGTCCTCCGCCGCCTCGATCGCGCTCAGGGCAGCGGCCACGATCTCCTCCACCCGGCTCACGGCTTTCTCCCCCGGCTGACTTCGAAGACGACGAGCGCGGCCGCAGCCGCCACGTTGAGCGATTCGACTCCGCCCGCCATGGGGATGGTGAGCGGGTCCAGGTGTCCCCGACGCAGGCCGTGGGCCTCGCTTCCCAGCACCAGGAGCTGGGCCTGGCCGAGATCGACGGTGCGGGGGTCGGCGCCCCCCCGAGGCTCGAGGCCAAATCCGGAGCAGCCCTCCAGGTCATCCCAGGAACCGCGCGCCAGCAGGAGCCGGAAGACAGCCCCGGCCGAGGCCCGCACGGCCTTGGGGGAGAGTGCGTCCGCGCTGGCGTCGAGGAGGAGCAGGGCGGGAGCTCCGGCGGCGGCCAGGCTGCGGCAGATCGCGCCCACGTTGCCCGGATCGGAGACGGCGTCCAGCACCAGCAGGGGCCAGCGCTGAGCGCCGGCCGCGGCCAGGGCCGCTGCCACCGTGGCCTGCTCGATGCGCGCGATCGCCAGCACGCCCTGCGGGGTCACGGTCTGAGCCGCGGCGGCGAAGGCGCGCTCGGAAAGCGTCACCACCTCATCGGCGGGGGCGGAGAAGTCCAGCTGGGTGCCCTCCCGCAGGGCCACCAGCTCGAGCCCTAGACCGCACGCAATCGCCTCGCGGACCAGCTTTGGGCCCTCGATCAGGACGCGGCCCGGCTCGCGACGGCGCCCGAACGCGCGCAGCCGACGGACCAGCTCGTTGCCCGGGCTGGCGATCGGCCGGCTCGAGCTAAAGACTGTTTTTTGCAACCTCCACCAGGCGGGCGAAGGAGACGCTGTCACGCACCGCGAGATCGGCCAAGACCTTGCGGTCGATATCGACCCCAGCCTGGCGCAGGCCGTGCATGAAGCGGTTGTAGGGCAGTCCCCCCTGGCGGGCGGCGGCGTTGATGCGTGCGATCCAGAGCTGGCGAAAGTCGCGCTTGCGCTGGCGGCGGTCGCGGTAGGCGTAGGCCAGGGCGTGGAGGACGGCCTCGTTGGCGGGCCGGAAGAGAAGCTTTTTGGAGAGCCGAAAGCCCTTGGCCCGCTCCAGGATCGCCTTGTGTCTGCGGTGTGCGGGGACTCCGCGCTTAACCCTGGCCACTGCCTAGACCCCCAGCGCCCGCCGGACCTGCTTGGCGTCAGCGGGGTCGACCAGGGCCGCCGCGGCGTACCCGCGCTTGCGCTTGGCCGACTTGTGCTCCAGCAGGTGGCTCTTCCACGAGTGCTTGCGCACCAGCTTGCCGTTCCGCGTCACCCGGATCCGCTTGGCGATGCCCTTGCGGGTCTTCATCTTAGGCACTGACTTGCTCCTTGGCCTTGTGGCTGGGGGCCAGGATCATGAACAGGTTGCGTCCCTCCATGATCGGGGCCCGCTCGACGACCGCGATTTCCTTGGCCGCGTCGGCGACGCGATCGAGGAGGCGGCGGCCGATCTCCTGGTGGACCAACTCCCGGCCCCTGAACATGATCGTCACCTTCACCTTCTCACCCTGTTCGAGGAACGTCCGGACTCCGCGGAACTTGGTCTCGAAGTCGTGGTCAGCGACCTTGGGCCGAAGCTTCATCTCCTTCAGCTTGATCACGTTCTGACGCCGCCGCTGGTCCTTCTCCTTCTTGATGGTCTCGAACTTAAAGCGTCCGTAATCCATCAGACGGCAGACCGGCGGGCTGGCCTGTGGCGCCACCTCGACCAGATCGAGTCCTTTTTCGGTAGCTATCCTCTGCGCCGCATCCAGGCTCAAGACTCCGAGCTGGTTGTTCTGATCATCGATCAGGCGCACCTCGCCAGACCGGATCTGCTCGTTGATCCGCAGTTCCTTAAAGGCGATGGGTGGCTACCTCAGTCCAGTCCAGTTCTGTTCTCTCTCCTACAACAATCAAAACCCGAATGGCAGGGGAGGATCCGCTCGATTCAACCCCGGGTGGTACTCGGCGCGTTGCGCCCGAGCCCTCTGGGGTGAGGGGCGGAACCCCTGCTTGACGGCGGCATGTTACCAAAATCGGGCTCTTCAGCGCCGCCTGCCCTACGGTGCCAGGCGGCGCTCCACCACCTCCTCGCTCACCCGCTGGGCGAAGTCGTCCGGGGTCAACGAGAGCTCGTCGCCGCCGCGCACGCGGACCGAGAGCGTGCCGGCCTCGACCTCGGCCGCGCCCACGATCAGCATGTAGGGCGGTCGTAGGCGCTGAGCGCTCCGGATCTTCTTGCCCAGGCGCTCGTTGCCGGAGTCGACCTCGATCCGCAGGCCGCGCCGGCGCAGGCCCACAGCGATGCCCTCGGCGTAGGCGTTCTGGGCCTCGGTGATGGGCAGGAGCACGGCCTGGACGGGGGCCAGCCAGGTCGGGAAGGCGCCCGCGTAGTGTTCGATCAGGTAGGCGGTCATGCGCTCCATGGCCCCAAAGGCGCCGCGGTGAACCATGACCGGGCGCCGGCGCTGGCCGTCGCTGGCGGTGTATTCGAGATCGAATCGTTCGGGCATCTGGAAGTCGACCTGAACCGTCGAATTGGTGAACTCGCGGAGCTGCGCGTCGCGGACCTGAAAGTCGATCTTGGGACCGTAGAAGGCAGCCTCTCCGCGCCCCACGACGTAGCTCTGGCCGAGATCCTCGAGTGCGCCGGCCAGAGCGGCCTCGGCGTTGGCCCACTGCTCGTCGTCGCCCGCGTACTTGGCCTTCTCCCGGTCGCGCACCGAGAGCCGGTAGCGGTAGTCGGAAACTCCCAGGGTGTCCATGAAGTAGCGGGCGAGCTCGATCGCCGCCTTGATCTCCTCGTGCAGCTGCTCTGGCGTGCAGAAAATGTGGGCGTCGTTGAGCGCGAAGGAGCGCACCCGGATCATGCCCATCAATTCGCCCGACTTCTCCCAGCGGTAGTTGTTGCCCACCTCGGCGATGCGCAGGGGGAGGTCGCGATAGCTGTGCGGCTCGGAGTCGTAGACCAGGATGTGGTGGGGACAGTTCATCGGCCTGAGCTCCATCTCCACTCCCTCAGGAGAGCCCATGGGCGGATACATGGAGTCCTGGTATCGCTCCCAGTGACCGCTCTGCCGGTAGAGGTCGAGCTTGGCCACGACCGGGGTGATCACGTGCTGGTAGCCTCGCGCCAGCTCCTCGTCCACCACCCAACGCTCGAGCTGACGCCGGATGGTGGCTCCGTTGGGGAGCCAGATCACGTTGCCGATGCCGGTCCGCTCGTCGAGTTTGTAGATCCGCATCTCGGGCCCGAGGCGCTTGTGGTCGCGGCGCTCGGCCTCGGCCAGCGCCTCGAGATGGGAGTTGAGCTCCTCGGCGCTGGGCCAGGCGGTGCCGTAGATCCGGGTCAGCTGGGGCCTCGACTCCTCTCCGCGCCAGTAGGCGCCGGCCAGGCGCAGGAGACGGAAGTGCGCCAGCTCCCCCGTGTGGGCGAGGTGAGGACCGCGGCAGAGGTCGAAGAAGTCCCCGGTGCTGTAGCAGCTCAGAATCTCCTCTGCTGCCGCCTCCTGCTCCAGGATCTCGAGCTTGAATTCCTGGCCCAGGGCGGCGAAGCGTTCCCGCACCTGCTCCCGCGGCAGCAGCTGCTGCTCGAACGGAAGGCGGCGGCGGACCAGCTCCGACATGCGCTTGGAGATGCGGGTCAGCTCGGCCTCGCCCAGCGGCTGGGGGAACTGGAAGTCGTAGTAGAAACCGTTCTCTACCGGCGGTCCGATCGCGTAGCGCACACCGGGATAGAGCTCGACCACGGCTGCGGCCAGCAGGTGGGCGGTGGAATGCCGCAGCATGTAAAGAGCGCCGGAACGTTCTCCTTCCTCCGGCTCGGCGTGATCGATCAAGGCTAGGCCCAGTATATGAAGCGCAACATGTCCCGCCCCTGGCGTTCACAGCCGCTCGCCCACAGATCCCTGCCCGCCTGGAGATTGCGGCAATAGACCTGCAGTCTCTCGCCGACGCCATCGGCTACCCGGCGGCCGCGATCGGGATCCTAATCGAGAGCGCGGGGATACCGTTCCCGGGCGAGACCATGCTCCTGGCCGTGGCCGCATACGCGGCCGCCGGTCATCTCGACATCCGAATCGTGATCCTGGTCGGCGCCCTGGGCGCGCTGGCCGGGGCCGACTTCGGATATCTCATCGGTCACCTTGGGGGCCGGCCCTTCGTGGAGCGCTTCGGGCGGGTGCTGCACTTGAACCCCAAGCACCTGGCCCGCTCCGAGGTCTTCTTCACCCGCTACGGTGGGCGCGCGGTGCTAGCCGCGCGCTTCGTGCTCGGTCTGCGCACTTGGGCCTCGGTGCTGGCCGGGATGGCCCACATGCCCTTCTGGCGATTTCAGCTCTTCAGCGCCCTCGGAGCGGCGGCCTGGGCCACGCTGATGGGCTCGATCGGCTACTTCCTGGGTCGCCACTGGAGCCTGGTCTTAAGCCTGGTTCGAGACCTCGGGCTGGGGGGACTGGCGCTGGTGCTGATCGCGGTCGGGGCCGTCCTGGTCCATCGTCGCCGGGCCAGCTGAGAAGCCGGCCCGGGGGGCCGGCTTCGATCGCGGGTGATGGGTCCGATGCCCTGCTCTCGTAGGGGGCGTGCTCAGGCCCGCCGCGCCGGGCGCGCAACCGCGGGTGGGTCCGCCTCAGAACTCTTGAGGCGGGCTCCGATCTGGTGGTCGAGGCGGCCCCATTCGGCCAGCGAGAGCGACTCGGCGCGCCGGGAGGGGTCGAGTTCGCTTCGCTCCAGGATCGCGGTGGTCTCCTCGGCGGACAGGCCCAGGGCCCGGGCCAGGGCGCCTCGGAGCTGCTTGCGTCGGTGCTGGAAGATCGCCTCGGCGCGGCGCAGGAGCACCTGGGGGTCGACCAGCTCGATCGCCGGTGCCTGGAGCACGTCCATCACCACCAGGGCGGAGTCGACCTGGGGCACGGGCCAGAACGCGCTCGGGGGTACCTCGAACTCGATCCGGCAGCGGGCCTGGAGCTGGACCGCCAGCGTGCTGAGGCTCCAACCGTCGAGTCCGCACCAGCGCCGCGCCACCTCGCGCTGAACCAGCAGGCACAGGCGCCGAGGCCCGGGCTTTTGGTCCAGCAGGCGGCGGACGAGGAAGCCGGTCAGATAGTAGGGAATGTTGCCGACCACGATCTCGCCGCCCTCGGGGAAGAGCTGGGATAGGTCGAGCTCGAGGACGTCCTGGATCAGCACCTCAGCCCCCGGAGCCTGAGCGCGCAGGCGGGCGGCGAGGCGGGGATCGATCTCGACCGCGATCACCCGGGCGGCCCGCTGGCAGAGCAGGGGGGTCAGGACCCCCGGTCCGGCCCCGATCTCCAAGACCACGTCGTCGGCCTCGATGCGGGCACAGTCCACGATTCGGGACCGGATCTCGGCGTCGATCAGGAAGTTCTGGCCCCAGCTGTGCCGGGGGCGTATCCCCGCCAGCTGCTCGGGAGGGCGGCTCACCTCTGGAGGCGGCGAAAGAGGCGCAGGGCGTTCGCCCATTCGAGTTCCGACATCTCCTCGGGGGTCAGGCCGCGGGCCTCGGCCACGACCTCCAGGGTGCTTTTGATCCAGGCCGCCCGCATGGGTCCGCTGCGACCCCGGGGCGTGCCCCAGGGGGCGTCGGTTTCGAGCAGGATGCGATCCTCGGGCAGGGCGGCAGCGATGCGGCGCAGATCGTCACGGCTGGCGCGGGTGACCAGGCCGGAGAAGGAGATGTGAAAGCCGGCCGCCAGAAAGCGCTCGGCCCAGGCCCAATCGAGCGTCCAGTAGTGGATCACCCCGGTCAGCCCCCGGTGGGCCGAGAGCTGGGCGAGCACCTGCTCGGCCGTCTCCCGCACGTGCACCAGGACCGGCAGCTGAAGGCTCAGGGCGAGACCGCAGCAGGCCTCAAACCATTCCTCCTGCTCGGCTTCCGGGCCGCGCTCGGGGTCGGCGTGATCGAGCCCCACCTCGCCCACCGCGACCACCCGCTGGTCCTGGGCCAGGGCGCGCAGGGCGAGGAGGTCGGGTGGGCTCGAGTTGAGGGGGTGGTGGCCGACCGCCGCCCAGACCCCGGGTCGGCGGCGGGCGAACTCGAGCGCGGTCGCGCTCGTGGCCAGATCGACTCCGACCGCGACCACCGCCTCCACCCCCTCCCCCGCCGCCTCCTCGAGTTGGGCCTCGGCGTCCTCCAGCTGGTCGAGGTGGATGTGGGTGTCGATCAACGGGCTCGCATCCTCTCCAGCTCCGCCTCCGCCGTCTTGTCGTCGAGCTTTATGAACAGCGGGCGCGGCTCCAGGAGTCGCTGGCCCGCCTCCAGCCGTCGCGGCTCCCAGAGGCGGCCGGTCTGGTAGTCGCCGGCGAGCACGGTGTGCTCCTGCCCCCCAGGCTCGCGCACGCTCAGCACGCGGGGCTGCGGCGCGATCTCACCGCTGTGGCCGAGCATTTCGTGCAGCCGCTGGCTCGAAAAGGGGAGGAAGGGAGTGAAAATCACCTTCAGGTTGTCGACGCAGCAGAGGGCGGTGTAGAGCACGCTGCCGGCGCGGTCGCGATCTTGGGCCACCGTCTTCCAGGGCTGCTCCTCGCCCAGGTACTGGTTGACCAGCGCGGCCAGACGCAGAGCCTCTTGGATCGCCGCCTTAAAGCGCGCGCTCGCGATCAGGCCTCCGACCGAGTCGAAGCCGGCGTCGACGGCGGCGAGCAGGGTGAGGTCACGCGCCTTTAGCTGGCCCGGATCTGGCACCTGGCCAAAGTTGCGCTGGGCGTTGACCAGCGTGCGGTGAACCAGGTTGCCCCAGGTGCCGACCAGCTCGTCGTTGTTGCGGCGCACGAATTCGGCCCAGGTGAAATCGGCGTCGGATGTCTCCGGCCCGGCGATGGTGAGGTGAAAGCGGAGGGGATCGGGATCGTAGCGGGAGAGGAAGTCGCGGACCTCAATCACGTGCCCGCGACTGGTGGAGAACTGCTTGCCCTCCATGGTCAGGTATTCGCTCGAGACCACGTCGTAGGGCAGTTGAAGGTCGCCCGAACCGAGCAGGATGGCCGGCCACATGAGGCTGTGGAAGATGATGTTGTCCTTGCCCATGAAGTAATAGCCGCGGGTTTGAGGGTCCTCCCAAAAGCTTCGCCAGGCCTCCGGCGTCCCCCTCAGCTGGGCCCATTCCATGGAGGCGCTGAGGTATCCGATGACGGCGTCGAACCAGACGTAGATGCGCTTGTCCGGCCGATCTCGCCAGCCCTCGAGGGGAACTGGAACGCCCCAGTCCAGATCGCGCGTTATGGCGCGGGGCTTGATCTCGCCGAGCAGGTTCAAGGAGAAGGAACGAACGTTGGGCCGCCAGTGCTTCTGGGACTCGATCCAGGCCCGCAGGCGCTCGGCGAACCGGGGCAGCTCGAAGAAGAAGTGCTCCATCTCACGGAACTCGGGCACCTCGCCGTCCACGCGCGAGCGGGGATTTTTAAGATCGGTCGGGTCGAGCTGGTTGCCACAGTTGTCGCACTGATCGCCGCGCGCCTCGGGATACCCACAGATCGGGCAGGTGCCCTCGATGTAGCGGTCCGGCAGCGTGCGCCCGGTTCTTGGCGATACCGCCCCGAGCTGGGTTCGCTTGACGATGTACCCGGCCTCAAAGAGGCGCAGAAAAAGGTCCTGCACGACCCGGTAGTGGTTGGCGGTCGTGGTCCGGGTGAAGAGGTCGTAGCTCAGCCCCAGGCGGCGCAGGTCCTCGACGATGAGGGCGTTGTTGCGATCGGCGAATTCCCGGGGGCTGATGCCCTCCTGGTCTGCTCCGTATGTGATCGGGGTGCCGTGCTCGTCGGTCCCGCTGATCATCAAGACCTCGTGCCCGCAGAGCCGGTGATAGCGCGCGAAGACGTCCGAGGGGACTCCAAACCCGGCCACGTGACCGATGTGGCGGGGTCCACTGGCGTATGGCCAGGCGACCGCGATCAGGATCCGCTCAGCAGTTTCAGGCACCGGCGATGACCAGCGTAAACTCGCCCCGGGCCCGCTCGCCCAAAGCCTCCAGCACCTCCCCCGCCGGTCCCCGCAGCAGCTCCTCGTGGATCTTGGTCAGCTCCCGCGCCAGCAGCACTGGTCGATCTGGCAGCACCTCGGCGATGAGACCCAGCGTGCGCCGAATCCGGTGCGGGGACTCGAACGCCACGCTGGGCCGGCTCTGGGGGGCGAGGGATTGCAGCAGGCGCCGGATCTCGCCCGGCTTGCGGGGCAGAAAACCGACGAAGGTGAACCCGGGTCCGGCAAAACCGGAGGCGGAGATGGCGGCGGTGACCGCGCTCGGTCCGGGCACCGGCGAGACGGTGTGCCCGGCCTCCCAGGCGGCGGCCACCAGCTTGGCCCCGGGGTCGCTCACGGCGGGGGTGCCGGCGTCGGTGACGAGCGCGGCGTCGCCCTCCTCAAGTCCCGCCAGGACCCGGGCCAGGGTGCGCTCCTCGACCGGTGCGCGATAGCTCAGGAGTCGCTTTTTGAGGCCCTGGGCGGCGAGCAGCCGACCCGTGACCCGGGTGTCCTCGGCGACCACCAGGTCGACCGCCTCCAGCACCCGGCGACCGCGTTCGCTGAGGTCGGCCAGGTTGCCGATCGGGGTGCCGAGAATAAACAGCCGGCTCATTGCGGCCTCACCCACGCCTCGACCCGGGCTCCGATCTCGGAGCTGGGGCCGATGAAACGCGATGCCGGCGGCAGGGCGTCGAGAAAGGCCCGTCCGTAGTCGCGGTTTAAGATTCGGGAATCGAGGATGATGACCGCTCCCCGGTCGCTGCGGCGCCGGATCAGGCGGCCGAAGCCCTGCTTCAGCCGGAGCGCGGCCACGGGCAGGGTGAGCTGGCGGAAGGAGTCCCGCCGGCGCTCCGAGCGGGCTGCGAAGACGGGGTCGGAGGGGACTGGAAAGGGCAGCCGGGCGATGACGACGCAGGAAAGCCGGTCGCCCGGGACGTCCACCCCCTCCCAGAAGGCGGAGGTGCCCAGGAGGAGGGCGCGGGGAGCGCTGACGAACGCCTTCAGGAGCTGGTGTCGCTGCCCGTCCAGCCCCTGGCCCAGGATCGCGATGCCGTCGAGATCGGTGCGCGCCTTGAGCGCGGCGTGGACGTCGCGGAGCTGGCGGTGGGAGGTGAAAAGGACCATGGTGCGGCCGTCCAGGCGGCGGGTGACCTCGGCCACCAGGAGGGCGAGCCAGGGCTCAAATTCCGGGCTCTGGGGTTCCGGCGCGTCGCTGGGCAGGCAGATCAGCGCCTGGGCCAGGTAGTCGAAGGGCGAGGCCAGGATCATGGAGTCGGTCTGCGATCCCAGGCCAGCCACGGAATGGAAGTAGCTGAAGTCGCCGCCGACTGAGAGCGAGGCCGAGGTGAAGAGCACGCTGTCGAGGTTTGAATACACGCGCTCGGCCAGGAGCGGGCCGACCGAGATCGGGGCCGAACAAAGGCTCAACCCCTGCTCGCGGGCCAGAATCCGGATCCAATAGACGCGCTCGGGGTCGGGGCTCAAGAAGAGCTCCTGGATCAGCGATGCCGCCTCACCCAGCTGCACGCGCACGATCTCGACCTCGCGCAGGGCCTGGTCGGGCTCGCCCGCGAACCCCTGGGCCAGGCTCAGGGCGCGCCTCAGCCTGGCGTCCAGTGCGGCCAGCGCGGTCGTCGCGTCGCCCGCGATCGCGCTCACCTCGCTCCAGCCGTCGCTGTGCCTGGAGCGGGGCTGCAGGCGCAGGGTTGACTCCCGGCGCTCCTCGCCGCCGAGCTGTCCCTGGGCCCAGTCCTGCGTGCGCTCGAACAGCACCCGCACGCGTTCCTGGGCCGAACGCGCGGCCGAGCGCGCCGGCTCCAGCTCGTCGTCGGCGCGGTCGAGCCGGGACTGGCTCGAGAGCGCGGGGAGAAGCCCCTGTCCAAGCTGCGCCAGGAGCGCGTTGAGGCTGGAGCGATCGAGCTCGACGGTCAGGCCCTGGGTGGCCGCCTCCTCCAGGTGATGGGCCTCGTCCACGATCAGGTGCTGGTGAGCGGGGAGCAGGTTGTTGCCGGTGCTGGCGTCCGCCAGCAGGAGGTGATGGTTGACCACGATCAGGTCGGCCTCCTCGGCCCGGGCCCGGGCCCGGTGGACGAAGCAGTCGGCGGGCGTGCAGGCGTGTCCGACGCAGTCCAGAGGATCGGAGGCGATCCGGCCCCAGAGCCATTCCTCGCGTCCGTACAGGCGCAGCTCGGAGCGATCGCCGGTCGTGGTGCGCTCGAGCCAGAGCAGGATCTTGAGTTTGAAGGCCAGCTCCTCCGAGCTCTGGCAGGGCTCGGCCAGATGACGCCGCCAGCGCCGCCAGGAGAGATAGTTGGACCGACCTTTGAGCAGGGCGCTCGTGAAATCGAACGGGAGCCAGTCCTGGAGGTCGGGCAGGTCGTGCTCCAGGATCTGCTCTTGCAGGGTGTGGGTATGGGTGGAGATGATCACCCGCTCGCCCTGGGCGACCGCGCGCGCCGCGGCCGGAATCAGGTAGGCCAGGCTCTTGCCAGTGCCCGTCCCCGCCTCCAGCACCAGCCGCCCTCCCCGGCGCAGGTTCTGGGCCACGGCCAGCAGCATCTGCACCTGGGAGTCGCGGGGTTCGTAGTCGGGCATGCGGGAGGAGAGCCGGCCGCCGGGGGCGAGCAGCGCCGCCAGCTCCTCGGGGCGGTCTGAGACCTCGCCTGCGGGCGCGCGCCGGCGAGCCACCTCGGGCGCCCGAGGTGGGAAATCCCCCGAGCGGCCGCTGCCCCGCGGGGCGCCGCCCAGGGCCAGGCGGAGGAAGCGCGCGGTCGGGTAGTCGTAGGGCTCGACCAGGTCTAAGATGTCGCCCCGCAGCCCCGGCGGCAGCTCCAGGACGCGATCCGCCAGGTGCCAGAGCAGCTGCCGGGTGGCGTCCGCATCGTCCAGCGCACGATGGGGACGGGGCTGGTTGAGGCCCAGTTCGCGGACCAGCTGGGGCAGGGAGTAGCTGGAAGCGTCCGGAAGCAGGATGCGGGCCAGCTCCAGGGTGTCGAGGAGCTCGCGCTGCTGGGGCCAGAGTCCCTCGGCGATCAGAAAGTCCATGTCCAGCCGGCCTCCGTGTCCCACCACGACGGCGTCGCCCACGAATTGCATCAGGCGCTCGAGCGCGACCGCGGGGCTCTGGGCGCCGGTCAGGTCTGCGGACTTGATCCCGGTCAGTTGGAGCACCGGCAGCGGCACCGGGCGGCCGGGGTCGGCGAACTCCTCGAGTCGATCCAGCACCCGATCGCGGTTGAAGGCCACCGCGCCGACCTCGATCACACGGTCGCGGGCGGGGTCGAAGCCGGTCGTCTCCAGGTCCAGGGCGACGAAGCGCATGCTGCCCAGGGCGGGCTCTGAGCTGGGCCCAGCCAGCTTCGTCTCGTCGCCGCCGAGGTCGGTGGCCAAGCTCATGCCCTCATGCCTTCAGATGACGAAATCGCCCGAGGCCGACCCGATCCCGACGGCGCTGGGAACCGGCCGGATCCTGCCTCCGCAGACGCGGGCTTGAACCAAGCGATTCTATGCTGCCTCGCGCTTGCTATATTTCCGACCGCATGCAGGCAGGCGGAGTCGCGGCGCCCGGCACCATCGAAGAGCTGCGCCTACGCCGCGATCTGATCTCAAGTCTGGTCCTGCGCACGCTGGCCATGGCCGACCAGCTGAGCGGAGCGGCGCTGGAGGAGCGGATCGGCCTTCCCTTCGAGCTTCTGCTGCCCCTGATCGAGGAGTTTCAACGCGCCCAGCTCATGGACAGCGTCGGCTTTGCCGCTGAAAGCGGTCTTGAGGGCCGGCCACTGCCCGCGCGCATGGCCTACACCGTGTCCAGTGCCGGGCGCCAGCGGGCGGCCGAGATCGCCGCCGTCCAGACCCGCTACCTGGGTCCCTGCCCGGTCCGATTCGAGGACTATGTCGAGCTCATCCGTGCCCAGAGCAGCGAGCGCGCGACCATCACCGATTCCGACCTCAAGGCCGCCCTCGGCGAGCTCCAGCTGGATCAGCAGGTGATCGACCAGATCGGCGGCGCCATGATCTCGCGTTCCTCCCTGTTCATCTTCGGCGCCCCTGGCAACGGCAAGTCCACCATCACCGAGCGCATGGCCCTGATCATGGGAGATCCGATCGAGGTCCCTCACGCGGTCGCGGTCGGGGACGAGATCATCCGCGTCTTCGACCCCGTCTACCACCGCCTGGCTACGGGCGAGCAGCCCGCGGATCGTCGGCTGGTCCGGATTCAGCGTCCGGTGGTGATGGCCGGCGGCGAGCTGCGCTTGAACCAGCTCGATCTCACCTACGACACGGCCAATCGTTACTACGAGGCACCGCTGCAATGGAAGGCCAACGGCGGCGTCTTCGTGGTCGATGACTTCGGTCGCCAGGAGGTGTCGCCCATGCACCTTCTGAACCGCTTCATCGTGCCCATGGAAAAGCGCATCGACTACCTGGATCTGTCCGCATCCGGACGCAAGATCGAACTCCCATTCCTGTGTCAGATTGTGTTCTCGACCAACCTCTCCCCCGCCTCCCTGGT
>Ga0307372_10001091_pt1 | contig 47300 bp, 45 predicted proteins | sample OX1MG_FD_202533 | JGI IMG/M metagenome (GOLD analysis project Ga0307372, IMG submission 202533) | Soil microbial communities from Risofladan, Vaasa, Finland - OX-1 | ecosystem: Environmental > Terrestrial > Soil > Coastal area > Acid sulfate soil | place: Finland: Risofladan, Vaasa | collected...
CGATACCCAGAACGGCAATGGCTTCGGGCAGGTCAAAAACGCGGTCGAGGGCGAGAACTATCAGGTCAAAAGCGTGCTGCTGGCTTCGGAGCCCGCCGTGCCCGCAGCTTGCAGCGTGCTGATCGAGGCTGGTCCGATACGTCCGCTGATGCCGCATGAGATCGATGCGATAAGCGATTATCTGAAGCATGGCGGACGCCTGCTGGTGATGCTGCAGCCGCCGCGTCCCGACCAGCCCAACGACGAGGACGCCTTGGTGGCGATGCTCAAGGACTGGGGCGTCGAGGCGGGCAACGACGTGGTGGTCGACACGGTGGTGCGGCTCTTCGCCGGTCCCGCGCTGGGGCTGAGTCCGATCGTGAACAGTTACCCGCCCAATCCGATCACCGAAGGCTTTCAGCATCGCACGGTGTTTCCGATGACGCGGTCGCTGATTCCGGCGGCGAATCCGCCGGCGGGACTGACCGTATCGCCGATCGCGGTGACCAGCGACACGTCGTGGGCCGAGACCGATCTCGAGGGCGTCTTCAAGCGTTCGCAGGCCAAGCTGACCAGTCAGGATCGCAAGGGGCCGATTCCGGTCGCGGTTGCGGTCGAGGCCGCGCTGAAGCAGCTCAAGTGGGGCGACGGCGATGCGCGGCTGGTGATCTTCGGCAGCACGGGTCTCGCCGAGAACGGCCATTTCGAAAACTTTTTCAATCGCGATCTGTTTATGAACAGTATCGACTGGCTGACGGGACAGACCGCTACGATGTCGATTCGCCCGCGCGAACTCCGGTCGTCGCGCGTGAACCTCACGGTGGACCAGTTCAACCGGGTTTTCGTGGCCTCCGTGCTGGTACTGCCCGAGCTGTTGCTGATTATCGGGATCGTGGTGTGGCGGGAAAGGCGCAACTAGCCGCGGCGGCTGGTGCGTCAGGGTGGTATGCGCTTTCGTAACACGATAATTGTCTTCGTCCTCGCGGCGATCCTCGGCGGCTACGCGCTTATCAACGTGATCGGGCTCAAGCCGGTCGCGCCGGACAAGCTCGTCAAGGTTGATGTCAAAGATATCTCGACGATCGAGCTGCGCTACCCTGCGGGCTCAGTCGAGATCGAGCGCAATCCCGATCGCACCTGGGAAATAGTAAAGCCGTTCCGGGCCGATGCCGATCAGACGGCGGCCGACGGCCTGGCGAGCAATATCGCCGACGCCACGATCTCGAAAACGGTCGAACCGAATCCGGCCGATCTGGCGCCGTTCGGCCTCAAGAATCCAGCGGTGGTGGTCACCGTCACCTCGAGCAAAGCGGGCGTGCTGCCCGCGATCGAGGTTGGCCGCCTGAGCCCGATGGGCAGCGGCGCCTACGTGAAGGTCGCGGGCAAGCCCGCGCTGCTCATGACCAGCTCGGCATTTCCGAGCGAGGTGACGCGCAAGCCCGACGACCTGCGCTCGCACGATCTGTTCACCTTCAACCTCGACGACGCGAACAAGGTGATCGTCAGTGTCGGAGCGAATCCGCCCACCGAACTCGACCGCATCGCCGGCAAGTGGCAAATCGTTGCGCCCGCGAAATATCCGGCCGACCCCGACAAGGTCAACAGCCTGCTGACGGCGCTGATCAATGCGCGCGCGCTCGAATTCGTCAACGACGCGCCCACCGATCTCAGCATGTACGGGCTCGCGACCCCGCAGGCCCAGGTCAGCGTTTTCACCGGCAAGGGCAACGCCGAACAATCGTTGCTGTTCGGCTTCAAGGAGCCGCAAGCCGAACTCAACGCCGTCTATGTGAAACGCGGCGAGGGCCCGACGGTCTTCACCGCGCAGAGCGACTTGCTGAGCAAGATCAACCTGCCGATTCCCGACTTGCGCGACAAGACTTTGCTCTCGTTCGATCCACACCAGGTCGGTCGTCTTGAAATCGTCAACCGGCGCAAGCGCTATGCGCTGGTGCGCGGCGCGGCGGGCAAGTGGGATGTGGTCGAGAACGGAAAATCGTCGCCCGCCAACAACGACGCGGTCCGATCGGTGCTTGACGAGATCCAGGCGCTCAAGGGCGAGTCGATTGTGGTCGACCCGATGACCAATCCGCAGCCGTTCGGAATCGACAAGCCGCTGGAAGAGATCACGCTGGTTGGAATCGAGGGCAAGACGATCGGCACGATCAAGCTGAATCAGATCAGCGCCACGGTGCCCAACGAGCCTACTCCGACTCCGGCGCCCGGCGCGCCGACTCAGATGCGCACGGTGATGGGTTTCACGAACTATGCGTTCTCAAGCGCGACCCCGGCGCTCATGACGCTGAAGGAGTCGGACTTCAGCCAGTTCGACATGGCGGCCGACGATTTTCGTCTCAGCACGCCCGTGCCATCGCCGTCGGCAAGCGTGACGCCCAAGCCGTAGCGCGCGGCGCCCGGCCGTCGCGCCTCAGCCTTCGGCGATGACGTGAGCGATCGCCGAGGCGGCGGTGTGGGTGATGCTCAGGTGAAATGCCGTTATCCCGCGATGCTTGGCGAACGCCGCGGCCTTGCCCCACATCACGATCGACGGCGCCTGCCCGCGCTGGCGCACCACCTCGATATCGCCCCACCCGGCGTTGCGGTTCCATCCGGTGCCCATCGCTTTCATTGCCGCTTCCTTGGCGGCGAAGCGCGCCGCGTAGCTCTGATAGCGCTGGCGTCCGCGCGACTCGCAGTAGGCGACCTCGCGCTCGGTGAAGACGCGGCTGCGCAGCCGCGCGCCGGTCTTCGGGCGGTTCAGCGCGCGCTCGACGCGTTCGACTTCGATCAGGTCGATTCCGGTGCCCAGGATACGATCCATCACTCCTCCGAATCCGACTCATTTCATTAGTGATGCGGCTGCGCAAGTGGAAGCCGGCTAGTCGTCGCGGACGGGCTTGCCGGGGTGCGCGCCGCGCATCTATGCTTCCAATCTCTGTTGCGATGGAGGGACTGCCGATGGGTTACAAAGTCTCGGTCAACAAGGGCCGATGTATTGCGAGCGGCGACTGCGCCGAGACCGCGCCGACCGTGTTCCAGCTCGATGCCGACGGCAAGGCAGACGTAATCAATCCGACCGGTGCGCCCGACAGCGTGCTGATGTCGGCGGCGCGCGGATGCCCGGCCAAGGCAATCACCGTATTCGACGCGGAAAGCGGAGCGCAGCTATTTCCGACGCCCAAAAAGTAGCCGCTCGCCGGCACCGCGCGCCCGGCGAAATGTTGATCGCGCAGGAACGCGACGGCGCGCGAATCATTGCGGCGATGGAAGCGGCGGGACTCCGCGCCGCAGACCGTCCCGGTGCGGCGACTCTCGCCAGCGGATGCTGGCTCGTCGCATGGGTCGGCGACAGCGCCGCGGGAGTCGCGGGCTTCGAGACGATCGTCGATGCGGCCGCGCTACATGCGCTCGCGGTCGCCCAGCCGATGAGGCGGCACGGAATCGGGGCGATGCTGCTCGCGGCTGCTCGCAAAGCCGCCTTCACGCGCGGCGCGCGCCGCCTTTACGCGGCGCTTCCGGAAGGTGCCGATTTTCTCCGGCGCTTCGGATTCGAGGACATGGCGGCGCGCCGGATGCTCGACGATATGGCCGGTGCCAGTCTGATATCCGAACTCGCGATGCGCCTCGATACCGCGTCGGAACGGACCGTTCTGATGGTCGATATCTCACGCGACGGCGTAATCGAGCGATAAGGCACGGCACGCAAAACGAGCCACGCGCGTTCCCGATCGGCGCTCGCTCGCGCGACGGGCGAAAAGAGCGGAGCGAGTATCGCGATCGCCCGAACACAGGGCCTCAACGATCCTCGCTCCGCCCGGAAATGGCGCTCGCTACTTGCGGTCGAGCTCGGTCAGGATTTCGACCTGCGGACGGCCGTCGAGCAGGTTCGCGATCCGGCCGCCCATTTCCTTCATGTGCTCGGTCTTGCGATGGGCGTCGAAGGCGGCCTGGTCGGCGTAGGTCTCGAACCAGACGAACTGGGTCGCGTCCTGGTTGGACTTGTGCAGGATATAGGCCTGGCATCCGGGCTCGGCGGCGCGGACCTTTTTGATCATGTCGCGGAAGGCCTCTTCGAGTTGCTGCTCCGAACCGGGCTTCGCCTTGATTTTCGCAATCAGTGAAATCGACATCGTCTTCTCCTTGGGCGCCGGCGGGAATGGACCGGCGTGAATCGTGTATCGCTTGTGCCGTCATAGTCGCGCCCGGCGACTTTTTCAAGCGGACGGCGCGGACGGGATCAGCCGCGAAGGCCGATTGATCGGCCGCGACCGCTTTGCCCAACACCGATCTATCGCGCACAATCGCATTAGCGGCGTTTGCCGTCCGGAGTGGAAACATGATCGGTTTCGATCTGACTGAAGAGCAGCATGCGCTCAAAACGCTCGCCCATGAATTCGCCGTGCGCGAGATAATTCCGCACGCTCGCGAATACGACGAGAAAGAAATCTTTCCGCGCGACATCTGCGCGCTCGCGCACAAGGCGGGCCTGATGAATCTGAGCGTGCCGAAAGAGAACGGCGGCCCCGGCCTTTCGATTCTGGACGCGACGGTGATAATCGAGGAGTTGAACTACGGATGCTCGGGGATCGGCAACTCGTTCAGCGCCAACGACCTCGCCACGCTGCCGCTGGTGATTGCGGGCAACGCCGAGCAGAACGACACCTACCTCGGGCGCCTGATGCGCGAGCTGTCCTTCGCCGCCTTCGCTATCACCGAGCCGGGCGCGGGCTCCGACGTGGCCGCGATGAGCACCAGCTACCGGCGCGACGGCGATACCTTCGTGCTCAACGGCACCAAGCATTTCATCTCGAACGGATCGGTCGCGGACTGGTACGTCGCATTCGCGACCGCCGACAAGCGCCTCAAGCACAAGGGAATCTCGTGCTTCGTGTTCCCTTCCGATCTTCCCGGAATCACGCGTCGGCGGATGCATGGCAAACTCGGCCAGCGCGCCGCCGATACCGGCGAGATTTCGTTCGAGGAAGTGCGAATTCCAAAAGGCGCGCTGGTCGGCGCCGAGGGCGAGGGCTTCAAGTACGCGATGGGCACCTTCGACCGCAGCCGCCCCGAAATCGGCGCGATCGCCACGGGCGTGGCGCAGCGCGCGCTCGATGAATGCGTCAGCTATTCGCGCCAGCGCACCGCCTTCGGCCAGCCGATCGCGAGCTTCCAGGCGATCCAGTTCATGCTCGCCGATATGGCGGTCGAGATCGAGGCGATGCGCCTCCTTACCTACAAGGCGGCGTGGCTGGTCGATCGCGGCGAGACTCCCAACGCAGTCTCGAGCTACGCCAAGCTGTTCGGATCGGAAGCCTGCATGCGAATCACCACCAACGCAGTGCAGGTTTTCGGCGGCTACGGCTACATGAATGAATATCCGGTGCAGAAGCTGATGCGCGACGCGAAGCTGCTGCAGATCTACGAGGGCACCTCGCAGATTCAGCGGATGGTGATCGCGCGCGACTTGCTGAAGGCGTAGGACTCGATCGCAACGCCGCGAACCAATCGCGATGCCGCGCCGGCACCGTTCACTTGTCGGCGTGGCGGAACATCGTGCGGCCCAATCGGCGCACCACGCTGCGCGGCGTGAATCGCGTCGCGAGCGCCATCGCGGTGTTCAACGCACCCGCGATATAGACCGGATGGCCGCTCGCCGCCGCCGCCATACCGTGATGCACGACGGTCTCGGGGTCGGTCCATATGAACGACGGAAACCACGCACGCTCGATACCCGCGACCTCCTGGAATTCAGTCTTGACCGGCCCGGGGCATAGCGCCGTGACCAATACTCCCGTGCCTTCGAGTTCGGACGCCAGCCCCTCCGAGAAGTGCAAGACGAAGGCTTTGGTTGCGCCATATGTCGTCATGAAAGGAGTCGGCTGGAAGGCTGCGGTCGAGGCGACGTTGATTATCGTGCCGCGCCCCGCTTCGACCATCGCGGGAATGAACAGCCGGGTCATCGCGACCAGCGCCGTGATATTGAGCTCGATCTCCTCGATCTCGCGCTCGAGCGGCATCCGGTCGAAGCGGCCGCTGGTAGCGAAGCCGGCGTTGTTGACCAGGTAATCGATCCGCACGCCCTCATCGGCGAGCCGCTGATGGATTTGCGCCGGGGCGTTGCGCGCGCCGAGATCGGTGGCGATCACGCGAACCGTTCCCGCGCCTGCGCCGCGGGCCTGGGCCGCGACTGCGTTGAGGCGGTCCTCGCGCCGCGCCGTCAGGACCAGGTCGTAATGCTCGCGCGCCAGCGCGTAGGCGAACTGCTCACCCAGCCCGCTCGATGCTCCAGTGATAAGCGCCGTCGGCAATGGTCATTCCTCCGTAACGGAAGCTGCGGCGCATGCGGCCGCGTCCCGTGGAGGACCTACAACCGGAATAGCCGCGCAGAACTTTTATGATCGTAGGTGCCGGTCCCGCCAATGTCGAGCGGGATGCGGCGCCCTCGGGGCCGCCGGTCGTGCCGGCGGAAGGATGAACAACTCCTCTTCGTCGTTCCGTCGGAGGCTCGCCCGACGGCGGCCGCGTCCGCCCTGGCAAAACATCTGTCATCGGGACCGGGGGCGCATCACCCTTCCGTCACCCCGACCTTTCTTCCGTCATCCCGACCGAAGTGGAGGGATCGCGCGCCGTCTCCGGCGCGCTTCAGCGGAGCTCTCGGATCGCAGCAAGCCTGGAATATCCGTTGCGGCGCCTCGCGGACGAGGCGCGATCCCTCCACTCCGGCAGCCTCCGGTCGGGATGACGGAAAGAGAAGATGGGATGACGGAACGAGGTTCGGCCGCGATGCGCTCGATCAGGATTTGGCGAGGCCGAGTTCGCGACGGAAATGCTCCATCGTGGTTTTGAGTCCGTCGCGCAGCGGCACGGCGGGTTGCCACTTGAGCTTTTCGCGGGCGAGGCTGATGTCGGGACGGCGGCGAGTGGGATCATCGGGGCGCGGCGGATGATAGGCGAGGCGCGACTTGCTCTGCGCGAAGGCGATCGCGAGTTCGGCCAGCTCGAGGATCGTGAATTCGTCGGGATTGCCGATATTGACCGGTCCGATGAAGCCCTCGACGTTCATCATGCGGATCAGCGCCTCGATGATGTCGTCGACGTAGGCAAACGAACGGGTCTGTTTGCCGTCGCCGTAGATCGGCAGGTCGTTGCCGCCGAGCGCCGCGACGCAGAAGTTCGATACCACGCGGCCGTCGTTGGCGGCCATCCGGGGCCCGTAGGTGTTGAAAATCCGGACGATCCGGATATCGACGTTGTTCTGGCGATGATAATCCATCATCAGGCACTCGGCGACGCGTTTGCCCTCGTCATAGCACGAGCGCACCCCGATCGGATTAACGTGACCCCAGTAGCTTTCGGTCTGCGGATGCTGCTCCGGGTCGCCGTAGACTTCACTGGTCGAGGTGAGCAGAATCCGCGCACGCACGCGTTTGGCGAGGCCGAGCATGTTAATCGTGCCCATCACGCTGGTCTTGACCGTCTTGACGGGATTGTACTGGTAATGGACCGGCGAGGCGGGACAGGCGAGGTTAAAAATCTGGTCGACTTCGAGCAGGATTGGCTCGACGATGTCGTGGCGAATCAGCTCGAAGCGCGGATGCGGCACGAGAGGCTGGATGTTGGCGCGTTTGCCGCTGAAAAAGTTATCGAGGCAGATGACCTCGTGCCCGTCGCGCAGGAGCCGCTCGCATAGATGCGAGCCGAGAAAGCCCGCCCCACCAGTCACCAGTGTCCGCAAATCATTCTCCGTTGGTTTGATCGATCGCAGGACGTCGCCGCCCCAACTCTCGGTTACTCTCGCGTCTTAAGCCGGGCGCCGACCGTTCTCACTCGACCGGCATCGCAGTGCCGGGCGGGGCGGGAGCGGTGGGGCTGTTGTTGTCAGGCGGCGCGCCGTTGTCGCCGTTCCATTCGGTGTCGGAGGGAGAGTTATCGGTGGCAGCCGCGGGTGCCGGAGCGGCGGTGGCCGCGGCTGGTGCGCCGGAGGCTGGCGCGCCGGAGGCTGGCGTCGAGCGCGCGGGCGCAGGCGCCGCTATCGGGGCGGCGTTCGCATCGGCGTCGATCGTCGTGGGCGGAGCGGCAGGGTCGGGTCCCGGCATGATGTAAGTGACGACGCCGCTCTTCTCTTCGATCGCCTTCTGGAGCTTGGACGAATCGATCTGATTCATGATTCCGAGCTGGGTCGCCTTGTTGACCGCGTACTGCCAGAAACCCGGATATTCGTTGTACATGTCGTTGAAGACCTGGACATAGATTGCGCCGCCGCGCCATCCGAACTTGACCGGCTCATAGATGAAGCGTCCCGGTGTCCCGACCTTGGCGTGGTTGAAGAGCCACTCGATTCCCTCGGGATAGAGCCGGACGCATCCGTGGCTGACCTCCATCCCGACGCCCCACGGATCGTTGGTGCCGTGGAGCGCGTACTCGGGCAGGTTGAGTTCGAGGCGAAAGAGTCCCTCGGGATTGTCGGGATCGCCGCCGGCGATGTAATGCTCGGCCTCGCCGTCGCGTTCGAGATGCTCTTCGTAAATGTCCTGCGGGACGATCCATGGCGGGTTGCGCGTCTTGTGGACGACCACCCAGCTCTTCTGAGGGGTGCGCCAGTCATAGCGGCCGAGGCCGACCGCGAAGGTATAGACCACGACCGGATGCACGCGCGAGCGCGAGAAGGCGGCATGCCGGAGCCGTCCTTTCCGCGCAAAGCCATTGGTTGGCGAGGGATAATAGTAGTAGAGCCGCATCTCGGGGATATTCATGACGATGCCGGTGCGCGGCCCGTCGGGCAAAATGAACTCGCTCGGCAGCACGATTTGGGTGCCGGCGTGCGGTCCCCACCAGTCGAGATGATTATTCGCGTTGGAAAGTTCGGTCGCCGTGAGTCCGTAGTACCGCCCGACATCGAGCAGCGTGTCGCCCTTGCGAATCGTGTAACTGCCGAGCGAGCCGATGATGTTGTCGCGGCCGGTGGGAATCGGGTAGGCGATTGGCGCCCGCTGGAAATCGCTTTCGCTCCATCCGTGGGCGATTCTCGGCGCGCTAATGAAGGCGGCCGCCACGACCATCGTTGTCAGTGCCGCTGTGAGAATCCGTTTGATGAGATTTCGCATCGCCCCCGTCCCGGCAACGACTTCTAGCATTCGCTGCGGCTACTTGAAGAGCATAAGGAATCGCGGAAAGGCGGGCAACCGGCGTTTTTAATCGCTTTGGAATCAAGTTTCAGGCGTCGGCCGGGCGCAGATGGGCGAATCGGAGCACGAGCAGCTTCAGGCCGCCGCGATCGAAATGCACCCACGCCTTGGCCGCGTCGCCGCGCCCCTCGCGACGGCGCACCACGCCCGAACCGAAGGTCGCGTGCGTAACGCGCATCCCAACCGCGACCTGGCCGGCGTCGTCCGAGTCGTCCGCGCCATCGCCATCGTCGAGCTGGCTCGTGCTGTAGTCGATATGGATGCCCCGCGGAGGCGTGCGGAAGGGCGCGCCGGGGCGTTCGGGCGCGATTCGGTTGAGCAGCGCGGGATCGATCTCGCGGATGAATCGCGAGGGACGCGAGTCGTTGCGCTGGCCGTAGAGCTCGCGCGAGAGCGTGTTGGTCAGGTAGAGCAGGCGGCGCGCACGGGTCATCCCGACGTAGCAGAGGCGGCGCTCCTCTTCGAGTTCGCGATCGTCGTCGCGCGAGCGCGAATGCGGAAAGATGCCCTCCTCCATCCCGGCCATGAACACCGCTGGGTATTCGAGCCCCTTCGAAGTGTGGAGCGTCATCAGGGCGACGCGGCCGCCCTGGTTCACAGCCTGATCGGCGTCACTGACGAGCGCGATGCGTTCGAGGAAATCAGCAAGCCCGGCGTTGCTGTCTTCGGCGTCGAAGGCGTCGGCGGCGGAGAGCATCTCGCCCAGATTCTGGCGGCGCGTGAGGCCGTTTTCCATCGCGCCCAGATAATCGGCGAAGTGCGTGCGCTCGATTATTTCGTCGAGTATCGAGCGCACCCGCATCGAGGCGGCGCGGCCCTCGAGATCGCGCATCCATAAATATAGTTCGCTCGCCTGCTTGGCGATTCGGAGCTGGACGCGCGAGACCGCTTCGAGACGGCCGAGCGCCTCGAAAGTCGCGACGTTTTCAATCCGCGCCACTTCGGCGGCGATTTCAAGCGTCTTTGCGCCGATCCCGCGCGGCGGCGCACCGACCATCCGTTCGACGCTGACGGCGTCGGCGGGGTTGGCGATAACGCGCAGGTAGGCGAGCAGGTCCTTGATCTCGCGATGCTCATAGAAGCGCACGCCACCGGCGACGAAGTAGGGGATTCGGCGGCGCACCAGCGCCTCTTCGATCACCCGCGACTGGGCATTGACGCGGTAGAAGACGACCACGTCGGCGGGGCGGATCGGGACTGTCGAGGACGGTTGATCGGCGGCGCTCAGACGCGCGATTTCGCGCGCGATGAAGTCGGCTTCGTCGCGTTCGTTGAGACCGGTGAACAGCGTAATCAGATCGCCGGCCGAGTTTTCGGTCCAGAGCCGCTTCGCTTTGCGTTCGAGGTTGTTGCTGATGACGGTGTGGGCGGCAGCGAGGATCGTTTTGGTCGAGCGATAGTTCTGTTCGAGCTTGAAGACCTGTGCCGCGGGGAAGTCGCGCTCGAAATCGAGGATGTTGCGGATATCGGCGCCGCGCCATCGGTAGATGGACTGATCCTCGTCGCCGACCACGCATAGATTCGAGGTTTGCGCGGAGAGCGCGCGGACGATCAGGTACTGGACGCGATTGGTGTCCTGGTATTCGTCGACCAGCAGATGGCGCGCGCGCGACTGCCATTGCGCGAGCACTTCGGGTGCGCGTTCGAAGAGCGTATGCACGAGCATCAGCAGGCCGCTGAAATCGATCGCGTTGATTGCGCGCAGCCGCTCATCGTAGAGGCGGTAGATATGCGCGATTGCCTGTTCGCGGCTGTCGGCGGCGGCCACTGTGAAGGCGTCGGGTGCGATTCCGTCGTTGCGCGCCTGCTCGATCCGCGAGCGCACGATTTCGGCGGCGGGCGCGGCGGGGAGCGCGGCCTCCTCGATCACGCGGCGCAGCACGGCGAGCGCGTCGGCTTCATCGAGGATCGAGAAGTTGGCCGTGTAGCCCAAAGAAACGGCGTCGCGGCGCAGGATTCGGGCGCACGCGGAATGGAAGGTGCTGACCCAGGGCAGGCGCGCGCCACCGCCGACCATCGCGGCGACCCGCTCGCGCATCTCGCCCGCGGCCTTGTTGGTGAAGGTGACGGCCATGATCGTGTCGGGCGCGACGCCGCGATCCTCGATCAGGTGGGCGATCCGATAGGTGAGGACGCGGGTCTTGCCCGAGCCTGCGCCCGCCAGGATCAGGATTGGGCCGTCGCCCGCCAGCACGGCGGCGCGCTGTTCGGGATTAAGTTCTTCCAATGAAGGCATCGAAGGTGCGGGCGGTAGTCGAGGGGCGAAACTTCTCTCGTGCGTGCGACCAGAATAGCCGCTTGGGGCACCGTCGTGAAGCGCCGCCGCTCGCATCGCGGCGTAATCTGTGGACAATTGGCTGATTGGCCAATGGCGAAATACGAACCACACGATAAATTCTATCGCCAGGCGCGCGAGCGCGGATTGGCATCGCGCGCCGCCTTCAAGATTGAGGAGCTGATCGCGCGCTACCGCCTGGTGCGCCGGGGCGCGCGGGTCGCCGACCTGGGATGCGCTCCGGGAGGATGGCTTGCGATGCTGGCCGCGGCGGCGGGCGCCGAGGGGCGCGTGGTCGGCGTCGATCTCGCGCCGTGCAAAATTGCGATGCCGGGCGTGGTGACGATCGAAGGGGATATCCGTGACGCCGCAACGATTGCACGGATCACCGACGCGCTCGGCGGCAAGGCCGACCTGGTGACGAGCGATCTCGCGCCGCGCCTGACCGGTATCGCCGATCACGATCAGGCGCGGATGGCCGAGCTGGTCGAGGCGGCGATCGGATGCGCGCGCGCAGTCCTGCGGCCGGGTGGCGCGATGGTCGCCAAGCTCTTCATGGGCGGCGACTTCGGCGAGTTGGCGGCGAAGTTCAAGGGCGAGTTCGAGCGGGTCGAGACCACCCGGACGCGGGCGACGCGGCCCGGATCGTCGGAGCTTTACGTGATCGCGCGCGGATTTCGCGCAGCCGCGCTATCCGAGCCGGGCGGCGAATAGGGAACGATTGCGCGCGCGAACTGGTCAGTTATGCGGTCCGTCGTTGGTATTTTCCGAAGAGTCGCGGCCGATCAGCACGCTCAGGATGAAGCGGGGATCAATCGGCAGTTTGGGATCGAGCTCGGCTAGTTCGTCTTCGAGAACGTTGAGACAGGCGTTGACGAAATCGCGCGAGCGATTGCGGGTCTCTTCACCGAGCCGGCGCGCGAGCAACTCGTCGATCCGCGTGCGGAATGCTTCGGCAAGCCGCGCCGGCCGTCCGCCTTCGGACATCACCGCGGCATACATCCCGCCCAGCCGCGCTGGTTCTATCGGCACTGGCGAAAGCGATTGGTCGAGCGCCTCGCGCACGAAGGCGGTCAGGAGAATCTGGCCGAGCCTGACTTCGCGGCCGGCGACATGGCCGCGAAACGCCGCGGCGGCGATATCGACATCGAAGAGCTCGCGAAACAAGGCGCGCATCGTACGGATTTGTTCGAGGATCGCATAAGCCAGGCGCAGATCGCGCATCGAGCGGAAAGTGCGGCTGGCCGGCGTGCCATTGGAATCGAGTCCGCCGTAAAAGCGCGGCTGGCGCTCGAGGAATCCGGCCAGCGCTTCGCCGTAGGGTGAATCGAGATAGGCGATGCGCCGGGTCTTCGCGGGATCGAGTCCCAGCTCCGCGACCATCTCCTGAGCGCGCGTGCGAAGATCGACGGTGAGGCTTACGCCGAGGCGGAACAGCAGCGTGAGATGGGTTGCGCGCAGATGCTCGATCGCGTTGGTGAGATCGCCGCCGGCCAGATGCTCGAGCCCGAGATTGAGATAGTCGTGAGTCATCTCGACCGCGATGCGGACGGCGTCGAGGTCGCCGAAATCGACCGCGCGGGCGACCAGCACCTGGTTGCTCACAAGGGCCATCTCGCTGCGCAACTGGCGCTGCCCCTGTGCGGCGAAGCCGGCGGTCAGCGCGGTATTGAAGAGCGAGTTGTCGGAATTCGGGATGGCGGGTGCGAAGTCGGGCGCCACTGCTTCGTCGTCGCGCAACTGGTCGGCGCGGCTCGGCGGCTCGTAAGTGGCGCGGATATCGACGAAGCGGCTCGGATCGAGATAGGCGAAGACATTCTGCGCCTCGAAGAAATCGGGAAAGCCGCGATCGCTCAGGCGCGAGCGCCGGGACTGATACGCCTCCTCTTCGAGCTCGGCCTCGACGCCCCAGTAGACTTCCTCCATCAGGGCGGTGAAGTAGGTGTAGTCGCGCTCGAAGACCTCTTCGAGGAAATCCACCAGGTAGGGCAGAATCGCGTCATGGCGGGCGAACTCGATCAGGTAATGCTCGTCGAGCTGGATATAACGATCGTAGGGCACGTCGTCGAGCGATTGCGGATCGTCGAGGCGATGGACCCGGAAATACTCGCGCAGCAGCAGGGCCATCATTTCAGTGTCGAGTTCCATCAGGCCGTCGGCGAGGCGTATCCGCCCGGCTTCGCCCATCGCCTCGATCCATTCGCGCATCCGATTCAGGTTGGGGCGGTCGCGCTCCCAGCAATCGAGATCGAAGAGGCCCTTTATCTGCTCGGGAACGGCGAGGCCCAGCAGATCGCCCGAATCCGAGATTCCGATCTCCTTGAGCGTGTAGAAGAGCGTCTCGGGCGAGAACGATTGCACGAGGCGCTCGGCCTCGGGCGCGGACAGGATCAGATCGAGCTTCTGACGCGCCGGCAGCCCGTAGAGAAATTCGAGCTTGGCCTCGAAGGGCAGATTGAGGAATTCGTCCTGTCGTGTCGCCGTCATCGCAAGTTGGCGTGCAGCCGTCGCGGCGCGCCTCGCCTCCAGAGAATCTCACTACCATGCGGCGTATGCCTCGGCCAGCCACCTTCGCGAAGAAGCTGTGAAGAGAGAGTCTTGCGTGCGATCGCGATTGATGCCGCGCGCGACGATTGAGCATCATCGCGGCGTCAAAAAAAGCGCTATTATGTTTCAAGGTGGCTTCACGCCGACCTGCGATGCTTGCCGAAAACAATAGAAGAATCGCGCTGACGATTGCCGGGAGCGATCCCGGCGGCGGCGCGGGAATCCAGGCGGACCTCAAGACCTTCGCGGCGCTGGGAGTCTACGGATACTCGGTGATCACCGCCGTGATTGCGCAGAACAGCGCGGCGGTGCGAAGCGTGGCGCCGGTCGAGCCGGCGATGGTCGCGGCGCAGATCGAGACGCTCGCCGCCGAGCGGGTTCCCGACGCGCTCAAGACCGGCGCGCTCGCGAACGCGGCGATTGTCGAGACGGTCGCGGACCTGGTGATGCGTCTCGGCCTGCCCGCGCCGGTGGTCGATCCGGTGATGATCGCGAGCAGCGGTGCTCCGTTGCTCGACGAGGCGGGCCGCCGCGCGCTGGTGGATCGGCTGATACCGATCGCGCGCGTGGTCACGCCGAATCTTCCCGAGGCGCAGGCGCTGAGCGGAATCGCGGCGGCGACGCCGGCGGCGATTCGCGAGATGGCGCGGCGAATCCATGCGATGGGCGCGCGCGCGGTGGTTATCAAGGGCGGTCATCGCGAGGCGGAATCGGCCGCGATCGATCTGCTGTTTGACGGCGGCGATTTTGTCGAAATCGTCGGCGAGCGGATCGCAGGCGGCGGCGCTCATGGTACGGGATGCGCCTTTTCGGCGGCGATCGCGGCCGGCCTCGCGCGCGGCCTCGAACTCGAAGACGCCGTTCGCGAGGCGAAGGATTACGTCGCGCGCGCGATCCGCGCGAGTTTCACGCTCGGCGCCGGCCGCCCGCTACTCGATCACTTCGCGCGCGACCGGGACGACTGAAGAGTTGTCCGCGGCGTCCGTGACAATCCGCATTCAGTGGGGGAGAAATTCGCGCAGGGCGGCCGGGAAGTTGTGGCTGATTTTCTTGCCGCCCGCGAGCTTGATCAGCGCGTAACGCTCGTCCGCGTCGAGCCGATGCCACATCGCCTGATCGAGCCGCAGGCCCGCCACCGACGCGCGATCGGCAAGTTCGGCGGGAAGCGCCGCGGGCGGCTCGGCCAGCGCGCGATCCGCCTCCGGCAGCCGCGATGCGCGCGAACCGTCGTGGCGCGCGACCGCCTCGTCGATAAAAAGTTGCAGCGTCTCGAGCTCTTCCGATGACGCCGTCGGCAGATGGCAGATCGCGAGCCGCTCGCCGCGTCCGAGCGCCTGCCATTGCGCGAGCCCTATCTTGATTCCGGCGCGGTCGAGCTTGCGCCGCACCGCCATCGGCACGCAGTCGAGCGAGCGATGGATGTCGTCTTCGAATTGAAACCAGCGCATGATTGCCACCCGCCTTGATTCTATCCCGCCCGGTTGGAAATTCCAGCGCGTCGGAATGGCGTGGTAATCGCGCCGACTCTTGACGGCGGCGCCGGTCAGGGTGGACCCTTGTCGCAGAGGGCTTTCGCGGTATCGAAGATGGTTAGTGACCTTCATGACAAATGGGACGCGGAGACGGTCGAGGCGATCGCGCGCCGGCTTTCCGATCGGCCCGGACCGCTGATGCTGATCCTACGCGAGGTGAATGAACGCTTCGGCTATGTGCCGCGCGAGAGCGTGCCGATAATCGCGCGCGCGCTGAATCTCAGTCGCGCCGAGGTCCATGGCGTCGTGACCTTCTATCACGACTTCCGCCACGAGCCTCCGGGCCGCCATACCGTCCGAATCTGCCGCGCGGAATCATGCCAGGCGATGGGCGCGGTGGCGCTCGCCGACCACGCCGCGCGCCGCCTCGGTATCGGTTTTGGCGAGACTACGGCGGACGGCAACTTCACCCTCGAACCAGTCTACTGTCTCGGAAATTGCGCCGCGTCGCCCGCGATGATGCTCGACGGAAATCCGCACGGGCGCGTTACGGCGCAACGCTTCGACCGGCTGATCGAATCGCTACGGGAGAACGCGCGATGAGCGCGGAGGCCGCGACCGTCTACGTGCCGCGCGATTCGGGCGCGCTGTCGCTCGGCGCGGACGCGGTTGCCGAGGCGATCGCCGCGGAGGCGCGGGCGCGCGGTCGCGAGGTGCGGATCGTGCGCAACGGCTCGCGCGGGATGTACTGGCTCGAGCCGATGGTCGAGGTCGCTTCGCCGGCGGGGCGTCTCGCCTATGGGCCTATAGCGACAGCCGATGTCGCGTCGCTTTTCGCCGCCGATTTTCTGAGCGGCGGACCGCATCTGCTGAAACTCGGATCGCCCGAAGAGATTCCGTATCTCAAGAGTCAGACTCGGCTCACTTTCGCGCGGGTCGGGATCACCGATCCGGTTTCGCTCGACGATTACGTTGCGCATGGCGGTTATCGCGGGCTTCGGCGCGCGCTCGCGATGGCGGGCGATCAGATCGTCGAAGAGATGGCCGCGTCGGGACTGCGCGGCCGTGGCGGCGCGGGATTTCCGGCCGGGATCAAATGGCGCACGACGCTGCAGACCGCCGCCGATCAGAAATATATCGTCTGCAACGCCGACGAGGGCGATTCGGGGACTTTCGCCGACCGCATGATAATGGAGGGCGATCCGTTCGTGCTGATCGAAGGCATGACGATCGCGGCGATCGCGGTCGGCGCGACGCGCGGCTATATCTACTTGCGCTCCGAATATCCGCACGCGCTGATATCGCTCAACGCGGCGCTCGACGCGGCACGGCGTGCCGGCTATCTGGGCAATGATATTCTCGGCAGCGACAAAGCTTTCGATATCGAAGTGCGGCTCGGCGCCGGCGCCTATATTTGTGGCGAGGAGACTGCGATGCTCGAGAGCCTCGAGGGCAAGCGCGGGATGGTCCGCTTCAAGCCGCCGCTGCCCGCGATCGCGGGGCTTTTCGGCAAGCCGACCGTCGTGAACAACGTCGTCACGCTCGCCTCGGTCCCGATAATCTTCGACCGCGGCGCGGTCTTCTACAACGCGCTCGGAATGGGTCGTTCGCGCGGGACGCTGACGATCCAGCTCGCCGGCAACGTAAAACGGCGCGGCCTTATCGAAGTTCCCTTCGGCGTTACGCTCGGCGAAATCGTCAACGGCTACGGCGGCGGCACCGCGACCGGACGTCCGATCCGCGCGGTCCAGGTCGGCGGTCCGCTGGGCGCCTATTTCCCTATCTCGCTGTTCGATACTCCGCTCGACTACGAGGCGTTCGCGGCGCACAAGGGTCTCGTTGGGCATGGCGGTATCGTGGTGTTCGACGACACCGTCGATATGGCACGGATGGCGCGGTGGGCGTTCGAGTTTTGCGCGATCGAATCGTGCGGCAAATGTACGCCGTGCCGGATCGGCTCGACCCGCGGCGTCGAAATTCTCGATCGCATAATCGCCAACGGGCGCGACCGCAAAGCCGAGTTCGCGCTGCTCGGCGACCTCTGCGAGACGCTCACTCACGGGTCGCTCTGCGCGCTGGGCGGACTCACGCCGCTTCCCGTGCTCAGCGCGATCCGCCATTTTCCCGGCGATTTCAGACTTGAAAGCGGCGACCTGTCGGGGACAAACTGAGGCTATGGCCGCGAGGGAAAATCGTGCTGTCTAAATCCGACCTGGACTTGGGAACGCCGGCTCGCGTATCGGACGAGTCGGTCACGCTGGAAGTCGATGGGCGCGAGGTCACGGTCCCGCACGGAACCTCGCTGATGCGCGCGGCGGCGCTCGCCGATATCGCGATTCCAAAACTCTGCGCGACCGATTCGCTCGAACCGTTCGGCTCGTGCCGCCTGTGCCTGGTCGAAATCGAAGGCCGCAACGGCTACCCCGCTTCGTGCACCACGCCCGCCGATTCCGGGATGAAGGTACGCACGCGCTCACCGATGCTCGACAAGCTCCGGCGCAACGTAATGGAACTCTACCTGTCCGACCATCCTTCCGACCCCGCGACCTGCTCGGGCAACGGCACCTGCGAGTTGCATGCGATGGCGGCTGCGGTCGGAGCCGGCCCGGTGCGCTATACGATCGGCCGCGACCATCAGGCGGCCTCGCGCGACGAGTCGAATCCATATTTCAGCTTCGATCCTGCGCGATGTATCGTCTGCTCGCGATGCGTGCGGGCGTGCGAAGAGGTGCAGGGCACCTTTGCGCTGACGATCGACGGCCGCGGCTTCGATTCGGTGATTTCGGCGGGCCAGCGCGAGCCCTTCTTCGAGTCCGAATGCGTCTCGTGCGGCGCGTGCGTCAGCGCCTGTCCGACCGACGCGCTGGTCGAAAAATCGCTGGTGCATAAGGGGGCCGCCGATCGTTCCGTGATCACCACCTGCGGCTACTGCGGCGTGGGATGCTCCTTCAAGGCCGAGGTCCGCGGCGACGAGGTCGTGCGGATGCTGCCGAATCGCGACGGGATGCCCAACCACGGCCATTCGTGCGTCAAGGGCCGCTTCGCATGGGGCTACGCGACCCATCCGGACCGTGTCCGCACGCCGCTAATCCGCGAACGAATCACCGATGAATGGCGCGTCGCCTCGTGGGATGAAGCGCTCGGCTACGCGGCGCGCCGCTTCCGTGAAATCCAGGCACAGCACGGCCGCGACTCGGTCGGCGGTATCACGTCCTCGCGATGCACCAACGAGGAAGCCTACCTCGTCCAGAAACTCGTGCGCGCCGCGTTCGGCAACAACAACGTCGATACCTGCGCCCGCGTATGCCATTCGCCGACCGGCTACGGACTCAAGACCGCCTTCGGCACCTCAGCCGGCACGCAGGACTTCGACACCGTATCGAGCGCCGACGTGATCATGGTGATCGGCGCCAATCCGACCGACGGCCATCCGGTCTTCGCCTCGATGATGAAGCGCCGAATCCGCGCCGGTGCGAAGCTTATCGTCGCCGACCCGCGCGCGATCGATCTCGTGCGCACGCCCCATGTCGAGGCCGCCTTCCATCTCCAGCTCACGCCCGGCACCAACGTCGCGCTGATAAACTCGCTCGCCCATGTCGTCCTGAGCGAAGGCCTCGCGGATGAGAAATTCGTCGCCGACCGATGCTTCCCGAACGACTACGTGAACTGGAAGAATTTCATCCTGGAAGGGCGCAACTCGCCCGAAGCGCTCGAGCATGTCACGGGCGTTGCGGCGGAGAAGGTACGCGCCGCGGCGCGGCTCTACGCGCGCGGCCCCAACTCGGTTATCTACTACGGCCTCGGCGTGACCGAGCATAGCCAGGGCACCACGATGGTGCTCGGGATGGCGAATCTCGCGATGGCGGCCGGGATGCTCGGGCGCGACGGCGTCGGTGTGAATCCGCTGCGCGGGCAGAACAACGTGCAGGGCTCATGCGACGTCGGCTCGTTCCCGCACGAGCTTCCCGGCTACCGCCATATCTCGGACGCCGCCGTCCGCGCGCAATTCGGCGCCGCCTGGAATGTCGAGCTCGAGCCGGAGCCGGGACTGCGAATCCCCAACATGTTCGACGCCGCGCTCGACGGAAGCTTTCTCGGCCTTTATATCGAGGGCGAGGATATCGCCCAGTCCGATCCGAATACGCATCATGTGACCGCCGCGCTTACCGCGATGAAATGCGTGGTCGTGCAAGATATCTTTCTGAACGAGACGGCACGGTACGCCCACGTCTTCCTGCCCGGCTCCTCGTTCCTCGAGAAAGAGGGGACGTTCACCAACTCCGAGCGGCGGATTTCGCGCGTGCGCAAGGTGATGCCGCCGCTGGCTGGCAAGGCCGACTGGGAAATCACCTGCGCGCTTTCCAATGCGCTCGGCTATCCGATGGAGTATTCGGACCCGTCGGAGATTTGGGACGAGATCGCGCGGCTCACCCCGATCTTCGCCGGCGCGACTTACGAAAAGCTCGACCGACTCGGCTCGCTGCAATGGCCGTGCAACGAGAAGGCGCCCGATGGCACTCCGGTGATGCACGTCGGGCAGTTCGTGAGCGGCATGGGCAAGTTCGTAATCACCGAGTACGTCCCGACCGACGAGCGCGTCAGCACCCGCTATCCGTTGATTCTCACCACCGGGCGAATCCTGAGCCAGTACAACGTCGGCACGCAGACGCGGCGCACGGCCAACTCGATGTGGCATCCGGAGGACCGCCTCGAAATCCATCCGCACGACGCCGAAGAGCGCGGAATCCACGACGGCCATTGGGTCCGCGTCACCAGCCGCGCGGGCGAGATCGCGCTGCGCGCCCTCGTCACGGAGCGGATGGCGACCGGCGTGGTCTACACCACTTTCCATCACGAGGCGTCGGCGACCAATATCGTGACCACTGAAAATTCCGACTGGGCGACCAACTGCCCCGAATATAAAGTCACCGCCGTTCAGGTGATGCCGGCCACCGAGCCCGAGGAGCGCCGAATCCGCCACGACCTCTCGATGGTCGCGCTCGGCGCCGGAAAATAGCGCGGGGCGGCCCAGGTCCCGCGATGGAAGCGCACCGGCTGGTCACGATGGCGAATCAGATTGCGGAGTTCTTCGCGACCTCGAATCCCGATCGCGCCGACGCCGTCAAGGCGACTGCAGAGCATCTGCACCGCTTCTGGGACCCGCGGATGCGCCGCGAGATAATCGCCCACCTGAGCGCCGATGTTCGGGGCGGCGGCCTGACCGAAGTCGCGCGATTGGCCGTCGTGCAGCTCGCGGCCGAGTCGAAAGCCAAGGCGGCCGCGCAATGAATTCGCCGCCATCGATCGTCACGGATGACGGCGCCGATGACATCGAAGTCCGCGCCACGGTTGATTCCGCCGATCGCAGCGCCAACATCGAGGCTGCGGCACGCAACTACCAGGCTCGCAAATGGCGCGGCGGGCGTGCGCACGTCGAGGACGATTGCCTCGCGGTCGAGGAGCCGCTGGAAATACGCCTCGGTGGCAGACGCTTCACGCTCACGATGCGCACGCCCGGCCATGACACGGAGTTGGTCGCGGGCTTCCTCTTCGCCGAGGGCTTTATCGCGACCCGCGAGGAACTGGGCGAGGTGCGCCGCCTGCGCGCCCGCGCCGGCGCTCCCGATCCCAACGCGATCGACGTTATCCTGAATGTTCCCGCTGAGGGACTCCGCCACCGGATGCGCCGCAACTTCGTTATCTCGTCGAGCTGCGGCGTATGCGGCAAAACCAGTATCGACGCGATCCGAGGCCGCGTCGCGCCGATTCGCTCGGACCTCGCCGTCACGCCCGGCGCTCTGCTCGAACTCACGCCGATGATGCGCCGTGCGCAGGAGGTCTTCGCCGCCACCGGCGGGCTTCACGCTGCCGCGCTCTTCGACGCTCCGACGGGGCCCGGGAAAAAGCGCCGGACCGCGCCGGCCGTTAGCCCCCTCAGCCATCTCGAATTGACCATTCTTCGCGAGGACGTCGGACGCCATAACGCCGCCGACAAGGTGGTCGGACACGCGCTGATGCGCGCCGCGATTCCGCTCGCCCGCAGCCTCATGATGGTCAGCGGGCGCACCAGCTTCGAAATCGTCCAGAAGGCCGCCGCCGCAGGAATCCCGATTCTCGCCGCGGTTTCCGCACCCTCGTCGCTCGCCGTCGATCTCGCCCGCGAGCTCGGAATTACTCTGGTCGGCTTCCTGCGCGACGGCGGATTCAACATCTATTCGCATCCCGAACGCGTCGCGGAGTAGCCGTTTGCGTCGACCCCGCGGATCGCAAGGCTTGCGCGCGCGCATCCCGTGGCGTTTACTCTTGCATGCCTAACCGGATCACGAATGTTTCAACGAAAGCGCGCGCTTGAACGGATCGCCTGCGAAAAGACGCTCTACGAGCGCAGTCGCGGCGGCGATATCCATCTCTGCCTCGTCTATCCCAACGTCTACCGCCTCGGGATGGCGAACCTGGGCTTTCAGGCCGTCCATCGCATCTTCGAATCCGACCCCCGCGTCGCCATCGATCGCGCCTTTCTCCCCGACGCCGACGAGCGCGAGGCTGTGCGCGACGGCGGTGAGCCGCTGCTCTCCTTCGAGGGCGGCCGCCCGCTCTCGGATTTCAACATCCTTGCGTTCTCGGTGTCGTTCGAGACCGACTATCTCAACGTCCTGACCATTTTGACGATGGCCGGCATCCCGCTTCGCCGCGCCGACCGCGCCGGCCGCAACTACCCGCTGATCATCGCAGGCGGCTCCGCGATCTTCCTGAATCCCGAGCCGATCGCCGACTTCATCGACCTGTTCCTGGTCGGCGAGGGCGAGGAGATGGCGCCCGAATTCATCGCGCGTTACCAGGCTGCCGAGAAGCTCCCTCATGACGAAAGGCTGGCTGATCTTGCCAACGTCCAGGGCGCCTATCTTCCGAGCCTTTTCTTTCCCGTCTACCAACCCGACGGCCGCCTTCAGACCGTGGTCTACAGCGGCACCGGAAAGCCGCGCGTGAATCGCCGCCTCATCCGCGACTTGAACCGCTTCACCACCTCGTCGCAGATTCTCACCCCCGAGCCGGTCTTTGGCGATATGTTCCTGGTCGAGGCGAGCCGCGGATGCCAGTGGGGATGCCGCTTCTGTGCCGCCGGATTCATGTATCGGCCGATCCGCTATCGGAGCCCCGAAAATCTTTTGGCCGAAGCGAATCGCGGCCTCGCCGAGCGTGGCGTGATCGGCCTGGTCGGCGCTGAGATGGCGAGCGTTCCTGGTGTGGCCGAAATCGCGGGCGCGATCGCCAACGCCGGCGGCCGGCTCTCGCCCTCCTCGCTCAAGGCCGATTGCATCTCACCAGCGCTCGCCGCCGCACTCGCCCGCAACGGCAACCATAGCGTCACCGTCGCGCCCGAAGCCGGCAGCGAGCGGATGCGCAAGGTTATAAACAAGAATCTCACCGAGGCCGAGATCGTCCATGCGGCCGAAATGATGATCGGTGAGGGCGTCGAAAACTTAAAGTTTTACTTCATGATTGGATTGCCCGAGGAGCGCGACGAGGATGTCATCGAAATCGCCGCCCTGGTCGGCCGCATCCTTTCTCGCACGCGCGCGATGCATCGGCCGGTCGGCCGCGTCACGGTCTCGCTCAACCCCTTCGTGCCCAAGCCGTGGACGCCCTTCCAATGGGACCCGATGGAGGAGATCGCCGCGCTCAAGCGCAAAATCGTGCTCGTCCGCTCGCATCTGGCTCGTCTCGGCGGCGTCGAACTCGATGCCGAATCGCCCCGTGAGGCCTATTTCCAGACCCTCGTGTCGCGCGGCGATCGCCGGATCGGCGCGATTCTCGCGCGCCTTGCGGCCGAGCGGCGCGAGCTGCCCGGCGAAATCTGGCAGGGGCTGAGGACGATCTCGCGCGAGGCCGCCGCGCCCAATCCCTCACCGCTTCCCGATCCGGACTTCTTCGTCACGCGCCGCTATGCCCATGATGAACTTCTTCCGTGGGACTTCATTGACCATCACATCGACAAGTGGTTCCTTCTTTCGGAGCGCAAGAAGGCTCATTTCGAGCATCAGACGCGGCCGTGCGACGTGACCCGATGCACCGTCTGCGGCGCGTGCTGAGAAAAGGGCGGATGCGGGGAGGTCGACGGCTGATGAGGGTTCGAGATCGGGTGCGTTTTCCAGCACTGGCGATAGCGATGCTGGGGTTGGTGCTTTTCGTTGCCGCGGGATCGCGAGCCGCTCGCGCGCAGGCGGCCTCGCCGGGGCTGAGCGAAACTCCAATCGGTCCGGCCGGAGGCGGATTGCCGCCCACTTCGATCACACCGGCCGAACAGGGCGCGCCGCCGCCACCGCCCGAGGAACCTGCCGCGCCGACTGCCGTTCCGACCGTCGAGGCTCCCGAGTTTCCCGAAGCCGCACCCACCGAGTCTCCGGTCAAGGCGCCGCCCATCCATCGCGAACCGAAGCCGATCACGCATAAAGCCAAAGCGCCGAACGCTGCCGCCGCGATCCCTGCCGTAACCGTCGTTCCGCAGCCCGTGAAGGGCCGGCTCAAACTCAAGCAGGATACCTGGGTCTTCGATCAGCCGACCAAATGGAGCAAACAGCTCGAACCCGCGCCCACCGGCACCTTCGTGGACGTAACCGGGATCACTCACTACTATCTCCGCGTCAAGCTCAAGAACGGAGGAGTCGGCTTCGTCCCGATCGACGCGGTCGCAATCGTGCTCCCGACCGACAAGTACTTCGAGTTGACGCACGATGCTGCGGTGGTTGACGCGCCGAGTCGATTCGGCAAAAAGCTTGCCGAAGTCCATAAGGGGCATGCGGTGCACGTAACCGGAGTGGCGCTAAGCTACCTGCAGATCCGCATGCGCAGCGGGCTCGTGGGATTCATACCGGCGAGCGCGCTCGAATAGCCGCCGCTCGGGCGCCGGGGGGCGTCCGCACGGCGTTCCGGTGTTTGGGGTGCCGGATGGAAGCGCATAAAAAGCGCGAGTTCGCCATCGTCGCGAGCCTCTTTGCCGCGATGCTCCTTATCTTCGGCTCCGGCTACGATACCGCCGGCGTCTTCTTCAGCCCGCTGCTGCATCATTTCGGATGGAGCCGCGCGCGCCTCTCGATGCTTCCGGCCGCGATCGCCGTCGCCGCCGGATTGAGCGTCCCGTTCATCGGCCTGATACTCGATCGCTTCGAGGCGCGCGTGGTGATGGCCGCCGGCGCAGTGCTGTGCGGCACCGCCTTTATGCTCGCCAGCATCGCCGATTCGTTCGGCGTGATGATTCTCGCGTACTCGATGCTTGGCGTGGGACTCAGCGCGTCGACGCTGCTGCCAGCCTCGATAGTGATCGTCAACTGGTTCGGCGCGCGCCGCGGCCTCGCGATGGCGTTAACGATGGCTGGCACGACCGTCGGCGGAATGGTGATGACGCTGGTCGCCAGCCACGCGATCGCCGCCAGTGGCTATCAGCTCGCCTATCGCATTCTCGCCGTACCGATGTTCATTGTCGTGGTGCCGCTGGTCTTGCTCTTCGTGCGCACCCGCCCGCCCGGCGCGATCGAGGTCAGCACCGCCGAGGCCGCCGCGAATCTGCCAGGCCTCGAAGTCGGACCGGCGCTCCGTTCGCGCTCCTTCTGGATGATCACGATTGCACAGTTTCTCTATGCCTTCGCCGCTGCCGGAAGCCTCGTCCACGTGATTACCTTTCTGATCGGAATCGGCTATGGCGCCGCCGCCGCGGCCTTCGCGATTAGCATGGTCTTTGGCGCCAACGTGGTTGGCAAAATCGTGTTGGGGCTGATGGCCGATCGCTCGAGCGGCCGCGTCGTCCTCGCAATCGATTTCGCGATCGCCGCGGCCGGAACGCTCTTTCTCTTCGGGGCCGATCGGGTCTCGATGCTCGCGGCGTTCGTCGTGGTCTATGGATTAGCCGTCGGCGCGCCGCTCGCGCTTATCCCGATGGTAATCGGCGAGTCGCTCGGGCTTAAGCGCTTCGGGACACTGGGGGGTCTCGCGGGGCTTGGCAATACGCTGGGCGCGGCGCTGGGCCCGATTATCGCCGGACGAATCTTCGACGTTACGCACAGCTACGATGGCGCGTTCGCGCTCTTCGCCGTGATCCTCTCGCTGGGCGCCGCCGCGACGCTTGCGTGCCGTCCGCTCAGCGCCGAAGAGGCAATCGCCCGCCCCGTTCCCGCCGGTCGCCCATCCCCCGCCCCCGCCTGACCCAGCGCCCAACCTCCTTGGTTTGCGACACCCATCCTCATCGGCAATCACCACGAATGGCGGACTGTGGCTGGTGACTAACGCCGAAAGCACTCCCATCTACGGCCGCATTTCGACCCTCTTTTCTTGTCATCCCGACCGGAGCGGAGGGATCGCACGCCGTGCTCGGCGCGCTTCAGCGGAACTCTCGCATCGCCACCCGCCGATCCTCTACTCACGACGGCCCTTCGACCGCTGAGGCAATTGACGAAAAAAGAAATGCTGCGCCGACGGAGTAGGATCGATCCACTCTCGACGAGGTGGAAGTAAGTCATGACTCGAAAGTTGATGCGCATCCCTGAAACGCTTTTGGTCGCGGCGATTCTGGCGTGCGGAATCGGGACAGCTATCCCGGCGCGGGCCCAGACTGCAAATGGCGGAAGCGTACCCCAGGGTATCACCACTCCGGACCCGAAGACGGCGCGGAAGCTAGGGCCTTGCCCCAGCGGCTGGTGGTCCGACAGGGGTGTTTGGGCCTGTGAGCCCCTCCCGCCCAGAAGCCAGGCAGACTGCCCGCCAGGGCAGAAGTTTGCGCACATGGCCAATGGCACTACCGGCTGCCTAGGGGGGGGAGGATTCGTCGGTCTCACCGCTACCCCGATTCAACGGAAATGTCATAGCGACTCGGATTGCTTTGAGTCGCATGTATGTCTGCCGCAGGGCGTCTGCCAGATGGTTCCATATATCGAGCAGAAGAATCCGGGCAATTAGCGCGAGCCCAACTGTCGCGAAACTTCACTCAGTTCGATCGATCGAGGGGGAGATTCGAATGCGGCGTGCTCGAGTGCGAAAAGGTATGGTGGCTCTCGTTGCGGCCGTGGCGATCGGGAGTTTTGCCATAGTCGTGTTTGCGCAGACTACCTGGCGGGCAGTTGGCCCGAGACCCATCGCGGGGGCGCAGGCGAACTTCGGTAGCGCCATTCCCGCCGCCCGTCCATCCCCCGCCCCCGCCTGATACGGGGGCTGGCAACCTTGTTGGTTGATGCCGCAATTGGTAGACTCGATCTCGGTGAAAGAGATGACTACTGCTATTACAAAACAAGGTCCTGCCGATCCGCGCCGCCCCGGCGACGAATCTCCAATCGTTCCGCCCAAATACTGATCGCCGTTTCAGGCAATTATTTCGTCGAAACTCTTGCCCGAGGCCGAGCGGGCGTCGCGCGCCGCCTGATTCGTAGATCCCGGCCAGAACACCCTGAGTTCCGCCGCGGTCTGTGGGTTGACGGCTTCGCTCTTGGGATCGAATCCTGGCGCTCCCTGATTCGCGTGGATCGTTACCGCGGTCTCGAGTTGTGTCAGCGCTTCCCCGTACCTTGCCATCACCGTGAGAGCACAGGCGTGATTGAAGTACATCTTCGGTGACGCTGGCCGCCAGAGATCCGCGGCCATGCCCCATGCATCCGCCGCTTCAGGCACGCGACCGAGCAAGAACAGGAGGTAGGCTTTCAAATGATACTGATAGCTTGGCCGATGCTCGTGCTGTTCGGCGCTCATCAGTTCGTCGACCACTTCGGCCATCAGCGAGCGCGCCTCGGCACGGAGCGCCGGGTCGGCGGTCAATTCCATTCCGGACAATCCCTTCAACGAACCGATGCAGAAATGCGCATAGCCGAGGGTGGTCCGTTGTGGCGCGCCGGTTTGCGGCGCGAGAGTGGCCGCCTTCTGCAGATAATAAAGCGCCGTCTCCAGATCGGTTGGCCGATCGGGAGTCGCCGCGCGCGATCTCGCGAAGCCGTACAGGTTTCCCATGCATAGCAGCAGCGTGAACAATTGCGTCTTCAGCCGCACGAAACCCTGCGGCGGCTCGGCCTCGCTCGAGTGCGGTGAAACCTTGATGCGCTCCTCGAGTATCGTGGCGCGAATCTCGAGCGCTCGCAGCCGCGGCGTTGCCGACTGCCAGTCCAGCGGCAGAAACGGCGACTCCAGAGTCGCAGGCACCCTGCGCGCTGGATACTCCGCCATCGAGAAAGAACTCTGCGGGGTAGTGTCGTTTAGATGGAATCCCGGACTGTATCGAAAAACCCAGTCTTCGATCTCCTCTCGAATCTCCTCCGCGGTGGACCGCACGAACTCCACGCTGCCAACTTTTACGCTTTGCAGGTTCTGAATGATGTTGCGGATCTCGACCCGATACACGCGCCACAAAATCACCCCCAACATGAGCACGGGAATCAGTACCCACAACGAAGGGCTCGTCATCAGATCGATGACCCGCTTATCCAGGTAGTCCCAGTTGCTTTCCGGATGGGCGGACAACGAATCCGCCAGTCGATCGATCAACCGGTCCATCGCCGGATCGAGCGCAGCCGCAGCGGGAGTCGAAGCCGCGCCGCCGGGAGCTTGCGCGCCGCCGCTCTGGGCAAACGCGATCGCCGGCGTCGCGAGGACGATCGTGAGAAACACGGCCGTGGTAATTGAGAAATTTCGCCATTCCATTGTCGTCACCATACGGCTGCGGCTGAAACGCCGGTAGAGGCGACCTCAGGTCGCACTACCGCTGCGGCCGAAAGGCCGCGACTGGCGAACCTGTTCGATGGGCTTTGCCGATGTACTCTCTTACCCCGCTGCTTTCGCGTTGTCGGATGCTGCATTTCTGTGCTAGCGAGTCTACACGGACGGAAAGCCGCATCGCGGGCGCGAGACGCACGCGCGGCGAATCCATTACTAACCGAGCGGGCACGCGCGCGTTCGAAATAAAGACCTCGCAAAGGGAACGACAACATGGCCAGTGAACAGCTCAACAAGGTCCTCGAAATTCTCGCCAGCCAGCCGCGCAATCCCAACGCCACGGTTGAGCGGGCCCGCGCCGGAATGGAAAAGATGGCCGAACGCGTCGCCAAGGACGTGACTTGCGAGCCGCTTCGGATCGGTGAAATTGGCGCCGAATGGATCGTGCCGCCGGGCGCCGAAAACGATCGCGTCGTCCTTTATCTTCACGGCGGCGGCTACGTGATGGGCTCGATCGTGACCCATCGCGCGATGATCGCCCGGATCGCCCGCGCCGCCAAGGCGCGCGCGCTTGCGCTCGACTATCGGCTCGCCCCCGAGCATCCGTTCCCCGCCGCGGTCGAAGACGCCACAGCCGCCTATCGATGGCTGCTCGCGCAGGGCTACAAGCCGGGCAAAATCGTGATCGCGGGCGATTCGGCGGGCGGCGGACTCGTGCTTGCGGCGCTGCTGTCGCTCAAGGATTCGGGCGAGCCGATGCCCGCCGGAGCGGTGCCGATCTCACCCTGGACCGACATGGAGGGAACTGGCGACTCGGTCACCTCGGGCAAGATCAACGATCCGATGGTCGACAAGGAGGGCCTGCTCGGGATGGCGAAGAAGTACGTCGGCGAGCACGATCCCCGAAACGCGCTGGCCTCGCCGCTCCATGGCGATTTCCACGGACTCCCGCCGTTGCTGATCCAGGTTGGCGGCGCGGAGATCCTGCTCGACGACGCGACGCGCGTGGCGGAACGCGCGAAGAAAGCGGGCGTCAAAGTTGACCTCGAAGTCTGGCCCGACATGATTCACGTCTGGCACGTGTTCGCCAAGATTCTGCCCGAGGGGCAACAGGCGATCGACAAGATCGGCGCGTTCACGCTCGCGCACACAGCCTGAGCCCTGGCGCGCGCGCAAGCCAAACTGGAGGAATCGAGCGATGTCAATCCGCCTTCGTCAAATATGCCTGGTGGCCGAGAAGCTCGCGCCGGTCGCCGATGATCTGAAATCGATTCTGGGACTCGAGGTCTGCTTCAAGGATCCCGAGGTCGCGGTCTTCGGACTCGAAAACTCGCTCTTCCCGGTCGGCAACAATTTTATCGAAGTGGTTGCGCCAGTTAAGGAAAACACCGCCGGCGGCCGCTATCTGAAACGCCGCAAGGGCGACGGCGGCTACATGGTGATCTGCCAGTGCGACAGCCACGAAACGCAACTCGCCCGCAAGGCGCGCGCGCAGGCGCTCAACGTCCGCACCGTGATGGATCACGAAGATCGCAAGATGCATGTCATGCAGCTCCATCCGGCCGACACCGGCGGCGCCTTCTTCGAGATCGACTGGGACGCCAAGGGCGAACCGGAAGGTAATTGGACGCCCGCGGGCGGCAGCGGATGGGCCGGGTCCAAACGCCTCGAGGTCGTCAAGGCCTACACCGCGGTCGAGCTTCAGTCGGCCGATCCGCGCGGACTCGCCGAACGGTGGAGCAGTATCGCCGAGATCCCGTTGGCGAAGGACTCGCGCGGGCGGATCGAGATGCCGCTTGCCAATGCCGCGGTCCGATTCGTCGAGGCGACCGACGGACGCGGCGAGGGGCTCGGCGGAATCGACGTCGTGACGGTCGATCGCAAGCGGCTGCTCGAGGCCGCCGAGAAACGCGGCCGGCGGATATCCGATGATCAGGTGATGATTTGCGGCACGCGCTTCAACCTGCTCTGAGAGAGGGTGCGCCAGCAACTGACGGGAGAATGCGGAGCTTCTATCGGGGCCGCGATTCGAGCTTTTGACGAGAGGCGAGTTTTCGCGGCAGCGTTCCACTGAGCCAGATCACGTCGCCGATAACGTCGAGAGTTTCAGCCGCAACCTCTATCATCTCGTAGGAGGGATTATCACTTTTGATCGCGATTTTTCCGTCGGGACGGCGCTGAAGCCGCTTGACCGCCAGCTCGCCGGCCATGGCAATCACATACGGTCCATCGTGGCGGAAGACCTTCGCGCAGATCGACGATCATCAGATCGCCATCCCTGATAGCGGGCACCATCGAGTCGCCCCGGGCTTGAAAAAGAAGCACGTTGGCCGGGTCGGCGTTCAAGTGCTCGCGCATCCAGCTAGCCCGCATCGCGAGATGGTCAACGATCTGATTGCTGCGGATGGTCGTACGCGAGCCGCGCTCGCGCATCGTCTGCGATGACATGAACACGAAGTCTTTGGAACCCTGCGAGTGGGGTCGATGCGGCATCGGAGCCCGTTGCAAGCCATTCGACCGAGACGTTAGCAGCTCTGGCGAGCTGGACGACGCTGGCTACGCCCGGTTGGCCGCGCCCGGAGACCCATTTGTAAATCGCGTTATCCGAGACTCCAATGGCGCGCGCAAGGTCAGCGACCGAGGCGAACTGCTGCATGATCAAGCGCAGTCTGCGCCTGAAGGCCTCGTCAACTCCCGGGGCGCTTGACACAATTCTCCCACTGTGGGATAGATAGAAAGAGCCTAATGCTTGCTACTTCTTTCATACTTGCTCGAAAGCTCCTTGCGAAGTACAACAGGATTCAAATACCTCCACAGTGCGGCATTCTGATTGCCAACTCACGAAACGCCGTCAGGTAAGACTCGATATTTGCATCGTTACGTCCCAGTGGAGAGCGCTCCCACCCAGCGGTTCGATAACCAAGCGCCTAGAGTGACGCGTCGTTACAATCGTTCCGTCTCGGAATCCCAAAGCTGATCTGAAGGTCGCGCCCTGGAGCGCCTGCGCCACTTTCCTGACCATCCAGTTTGTTCTCGAGGTGTCAAAACCGACATCGCTCGAGCTTAAGCTCCCCGCCCGCGAATCTAAGTTGTGCTCTTGGTTTGCTTCCCCCACGCCATCAACTCTAGGACAAAATTTCACTCCTACACAAGAATTACAGCGCGAAGGCTCATCATAGAGTGAATTAGATTTTTTGTAATTCATTGACATAAAAAAATGTTTCGTAAGATTGCTAGAGGCATAGTTATGCCCTATAGACCCAGATTTATTTCGATCACTGACGTGCAGCAAGCGGTGGCGCGGGTGTTCAGGCTCAGTATCGCCGAGATGATGTCGCGCAAGCGATCCCGCCCGGTGGCTTCCGCACGCCAGGTTGCGATGTATCTGAGCCGGGAGTTGACGGGCGGCGGAGGACGGCGGGCCGGAGCGTCGTTTCCGCGGATCGGAATGGCCTTCGCTCGCGACCACAGCAGCGTGATTCACGCGTGCTGCGTGATCGAACGGCGACGCCAGAGCGACGACGGGTTTGCGCAGATGCTCGAGGCGATCGAAGATGAACTCACCACCGCGCGAACGGAGGAAGAAAGTAAGATTTGCCGGAGGCCGGCCGGGACGTGGTGCGACCCGACTCGGTTCCCCGAGGTGGAGATCGAGTCGACAAAGGGGAGGCGCTCGCGGCGGCCGTAACGGTCGCTGGCGATATGACAGTGTGTGAGTCCCTGGAAATAGGAGGTCGGCCAACACATGCTCGAGGAGCTAGTCGAACTGATTGGCGAAGAGGCTGCTGGCAGGATGGTGGCCAACTTCGGCGGCCTGCGGCTCTACATTCCCCATTTTCCCGGTCCCGATGACGCGCTGGCACGGGCGGTTGGAATGCGCGCCGCGGTGGCGCTGGCGCGGGTGTACGGGGGCGAGCGGCTCGAAGTACCCCATCCGCCGCCGGCCCGGATGCGCGCGCGGGCGTGGCAGCCGGGCGCGAGTGGCGCGGGCCTGCAAGGATGGGATCCGCGCCGGCGGGGATTCATTCTCGAGTTGAAGGCGGCGGGACGCAGTTCGGCCGAGATTGCGCGGGCGCTCGGATGCACGCGGCGGCGCGTGCTGCAGGTGCTCGCCACCGAGCGCGGCACGGGCGTCCGCCCGCTTCTTCCGCGCATCTAGTTCAAGCTTCAGGAACATGTAACGCGGAGGATCGATCTTGTCATCGCGCGTCACCGCCGCGGCGCGCATCCACCGCTGACCCGATGAGCCCAATCTGGTAAAGCAGATGAGCGGGAGGGCGGTTTGGTGAAGACTTCACTGGATAGCAGGACCGCGGGTTCTACAGGACTGGTGTTCGCGTACGCCGCGATGACGGCCGCGGCGATATTCGCATACCTGGCGATACGCCGTTACGGCGATACGCTGCACGCTCCCGTGTTAGCCGGTCCGGTCCGCGCGTCGAGTGCCGTGGCGGCCTCCGCCGACCAGGTCGTCGCGCATCTGCTGCTCGCGCTGATCGTGGTGATCGTGATGGCGCGGGGACTGGGCGCGCTGTTCAAGGCGTTTCATCAGCCGGCGGTAGTGGGAGAGATAATCGCCGGCATCATGCTAGGGCCGTCGGTGCTCGGGCGAATCGCTCCGGGCGCATCGGCTTGCGTGCTGCCCTCATCGGTGGCGCCGTATCTCAATGTGATCTCGCAAGTCGGGATTATTCTCTACATGTTCCTGGTCGGGCTCGAGCTCGATCCGGGCCTGCTGCGCAATCGCGGCCGGGCGACGGTTGCGATTTCGCACGCGAGTATCCTGGCGCCTTTCCTGCTCGGCACGGGACTCTCGCTGGTCCTCTATCCCCGGCTTTCGTCGGGCGCGGTCGAGTTCACTAATTTCTCGCTCTTCGTCGGCGTCGCGATGTCGGTGACGGCGTTCCCGGTGCTGGCGCGGATTCTCACCGATCGCGGAATCCATCGGACGCGGATGGGCGCGATTGCGCTTACCTGCGCCGCGGTTGACGACGTGACGGCGTGGTGTCTGCTGGCGCTGGTGGTGAGTATCGTCGAGGCCGACACGACGGGCGCCTTGAGGACAATCGGGATGGCGCTCGCGTTTATCGCGGCGATGGTGGTGGCGGTGCGCCCGGCGATGGTGCGCCTCACGCTGCTCTACGGGAATCGCGGACTGAGCCAGGGAATAATGGCGGCGGTTTTCGTAGCGCTGCTCGCGTGCGCGTTGACCACGGACCTGATCGGAATCCACGCGATCTTCGGCGCTTTCGCGTTGGGCGCGATGATCCCGCACGACAGCAGCCTCGCGCGCGAGCTGACCGATCGGCTCGAGGACCTTGTGGTCGTGCTCCTGTTGCCGGCGTTCTTCGCGTTCACGGGGATGCGCACGCAGATTGGCCTCGTAAGCGGAGCGGAGCAATGGATGTTGTTCGCGTGCGTGATCGCGGTCGCGTCGATCGGCAAATTTGGCGGAGCGACGATCGCGGCGCGAATCAGCGGCCTTGGATGGCGCGACTCCTCAGCGCTCGGGGTGCTGATGAACACGCGCGGCTTGATGGAGCTGATCGTGCTGAATATCGGCTACGAGCTTCACGTCATCTCGCCGGTGCTCTTCGCGATGCTGGTGCTGATGGCGCTGGTGACGACTTTCATGACGACGCCGATACTTCATCTGGTGGCGCCGGAGGCGGAACGGTCCGGGAAGGAAGCGGCGGATGCGCCGGCGGCGCCGGAATCGACGGTGAAGCTGCGGCTGCTGCGGCCGATGCGCCAAGGGATACTCGTGCCGATCTCGAATCCCGACAAGGTGCGTCCGCTGGTCGAGCTGGCGCTCGCGGCGACGGGCGCTGGCGATGCGCCGCCGCGCGTGGCGGCTTTCGTGCGCCGCCCCGTCGGTGGCGTCCGGTCGGGCCTGCGCGAGGTCGAACAGCGGGTGGTGCCGCGGTCAGTCGCGCTTTCGAGCGCGCTCGATTATGCGCTCGAGCATGGCGGGGCGATTGTGCCGCAGGCGAGCTGGACCGACGATCCCGCGCGCGACATCGTGGCGCTTGCGCGCCGCACCCGCGCCCGGTGGATCATGCTCGGGTTCCATCGGCCGGTCTTCGGGGCCGATTTCCGGGGCGGCGCGGTGCGCGAAATTGTGCGCGGCGCCGAATCGATGGCGCTCAACGTCGCGATAGTAGTCAATGCGCACGAGCCGCACGGCGGCGGCATCTCGGCGGTGGTGGACGACAGCCCGCACGGATGGGCGTCGCTCGAGCTCGGGGCGCGAATCGCGGCGGGGCGCCGTTGCGATTTGCATCTGCTATACGTTTCGGGTTCGGACGACGGTGAGAGCGGCGGTGCGCATCTCAAAGAGATGCTCAAGACTGCCGCGACCCGGGTCTCGCGCGTGGACGCGAAGACGATCAGGGCGGGAACCGCCGACGAGTTCGAAAGCCAGTTGAATAGTCAGTTGATAATAGTGGGTACCAACCTGGTCGATGAGATTGGGCTTGCGCCGCACCTCAAGTACGAGAAGCGATGTATCGTGGTGGTGCAGGGGTCGCTGATGCGCGAGGACGACGAGGAGATGGCGGGCGAAGCGGGCCTTGCGAATTGAGAGTCGCGGCGCTTCAGCGGGCCCGCATCAGGGTTGAGATCGCATACATCGCGAACATCCCGGCCGCAGTCGCAACGCCAACCATCGGCGAGTCGTGCTCGCGCGCCTCGGGCAGCAGATCGGACGCGCCAATGTAGAGGAACGAGCCCGCGAAAAAGGCGAGCATCCAGGGCAGCACCGCGCGGTCGAAGTGGAAGAGCGTCGCGACGATCGCGCCGAGGACCGGCGTCGTCATATCCACCATCAGCCAGAAGAGGGCGCGCCGGACGGAGTTTTTGTGCGCGAGCACGACCGTGACGGTATTGAGGCCATCGCTGGAATCGTGGGCGATTACCCCGAGCGCAATCAACAGGCCGATGCGGATGCCGCTCTGGAAGCCGACGCCGATCGCGAAGCCGTCGAGGAAGCTGTGCAGCGCAAGTCCCGCGGCGGCGACAATTCCGAGTTCCGGCTGATGCGCTCCGACCTGATGAGGATGCTCGCGGCCGCGATGGAGCGCGGTGACGCGTTCGAGGGCGAAGAAGAAAAGGAACCCGGCCGCGACCATCGGCATGAAGGTTCTGGCGGCGCCGGTCAAATCGACGATCTCGGGCAGAATATCGAACAGCGCCACGGCGATGACGGCGCCCGAACTGAAGCCGAGGAGGAGATGGAGGCGGTCGCGCAGGCGGATGGCGGCGAGGCCGCCGAGTCCGGTCGAGATGAGGGTGAAGCAGGCAAAAAGTATGGCCATCAGTGTTATCCGCTGCGATCAGGCTGCTTAGGAATCCATCGGAGCTTAATTGTGAGCGCGCACAGCGCGCCCACAGCGCAATAGCATCTTGGACGGACGCGCGCATCACCGGAGATGCGGGCGATCCTGGCCGTGGATTTGTGATAATTGGAAGCACGCCCGAAAAACCAAATCGAGGAAGTGAAAAAAAATGGCGGAATTAAAAAATCGGCAATGGATACTCGCCGCGCGCCCGGTCGGAATGATCAAGGAGAGCGACTACCGCTGGAACGAGGCGGCGGTTGCGCCGCTCAAGGATGGCGAGGTGTTGGTTCGCAATATTGCGTTCTCGTTCGATCCGACCCAGCGCGGATGGATGTCGATGGACACGTACGTGCCGGCGATTCCGTTGGGCGCCGTGATGCGGGCGGCGGCAGTGAGCCAGGTGGTGGAATCGAAGAAGGGTGGTTTCGCGCCGGGCGACCTGGTGCAGGGCATGGCCGGATGGGAGGACTACACGGTCAGCGACGGGGAGGGGATGCTCGCGATACGAAAACTCCCGCCGGGGACCGATCCGCTGCTCGCGCTTTCGCTATTCGGGATAACAGGGCTGACGGCCTACTTCGGGGTGCTCGATATCGGAGTACCCAGGGCGGGTGAGACCTTCGTGGTATCGGGAGCGGCGGGTGCGACGGGATCGGTCGCGGGGATGATCGCGAAAATCAAGGGATGCCGGGTTATCGGAATCGCGGGCGGTGCGGAGAAGTGCGGGTGGCTCGTCGGCGAGGCTGGCTTCGACGGCGCGATCGATTACAAGAACGAAAATGTGGGCAAGGCGCTCGCGCGGCTCTGTCCGAAGGGCGTGGATATCTACTTCGACAATGTCGGCGGCGAGATTCTCGATGCGGCACTGGCGGGGCTCGGGAATGGCGCGCGAGTGGTGCTGTGCGGAGGAATCTCGCAGTACAACTCGGCGGAGGGAATGTTCGGCGCAGGTCCGAAAAACTACTTCAATCTGATCCTGCGCAACTCGCGGATGGAAGGATTTATCGTGCTCAAGTTCGCGTCGCGCTTTCCCGAAGCGATCGCGGATCTGGCGAAGTGGCATGCGGAAGGGAAGATCAACAACAAGATCGATGTCGCGCATGGACTCGAGAATGCGCCGAAGACGATAATCCGGCTGTTCACGGGGGCGAACTTCGGCAAGCAGCTTTTGCAGATGGCGCCGGCAGGGAATCGCTGACGCCTCGGCGTATCGGCAACAGACTGTGATCGCGGCGATGCGCGGCGGCGCAACCTTTTGCTGTCCCTCGCCCTGAGCGGGAGAAGGCGGCACGAAGCTCCGGGTGAAGGTCGCGATCGCGCTTTGATTTTTATTTTCGGTCCCTCACCCGCGCCTTCGGCGCGGCCTCTCCCGACTATCGGGAGAGGCGAAGATAGGGCGGTGGCGATGAGAGAGTTCCGCTGATGCGCGCCGAGGCAGCGCGCGATCCCTCCACTGCGGTCGGGATGACAGAGTAAGAAAGAGCCCACCGCGGGCGTCGGGATGACGGAATAAAAAAGCGCCTACCGCGGACGGTGCGCCGCCTCGCCCGACAATCGGGAGATGCGGGAGAAGAAGATTCTCGCTCGTGACATTTGCGGCACGGTCGCGGGCTCGCTCGCATCGCGAGGCGGGAGACGGATCAAAAGTCGCTTTTCAATAGAAGGCGGAATCGGTTGAAGCGGAACTGAGAATGCGGACTGGGGATTTCACCCTTATGCGCGAATCGGCGGTGCGTCACGATGGCGCGCAATGGAGCCCGAAAAATCTTCGCAATCAGCGGCGTCTGAAGAATCGGTAAAATATCCAGCGGCGTTCGTGCGCGCGGTCGGGCGGCTGCTGGTCGATGAAGGCGGCTACGTCGATAACCCCGAGGATCCCGGCGGGGCGACCAAATTCGGAATTTCGCAGCGCGACTATCCCGAGCTCGATATCAAGGCGCTGACGCGCGAAGCGGCGGCGGCGATCTACTTCCGCGACTGGTGGGAGCGCTATCGCTTTTCGGATTTGTCTGGCGCGATCGGCGCGAAGCTCTTCGATCTCAGCGTCAACATGGGTCCCGACCACGCGGCCAAGTGTCTCCAGCGGGCCTCGCGGGCGTGCGGGCGGCCGGTGGTCGAGGACGGAGTGCTGGGGCCGGCGAGCCTGCGCGCGATTCGGGCGGTGAATCAGCTCGCACTGATGGCGGCGTTCAGATCAGAGGCGGCCGGCTACTACCGGGCGATTGCGGCGCTCGAGCGCGGGCGGCGCGACGATGCCGATCGAGAATTTCTTCAGGGATGGATTAACCGGGCCTACGAATGAGGCGCGGCGCGAACGGGTCGTGGCGCGCGCACGAGGGCGGGGTCCGCAAGCGGAAGAGGTAATCGAGAAATGGGTAACGTTGGGGCTTTGCTTACGGCCGGCTACGTAATTGCGGGACTGGTCGGATTTATCCTGGGCACAATCTTCGGGCGGTATCTGCTGGCTGACGCGCGCGCCGCGATGCTCGCGATGGGAGCACGGCTGGTCGCGCTGGAGATGAAGGTGAACGGGGGCGGTGCGGGAGCTTCCGGTTCCGGACCGGGTATCGCGAGCGCGAGTGCCGCCGCGATCGACCATCATGCGGTCGCGACCGAGAAGCTCGCGGCGGCGATCGAGAAGCATGCGGCGGCGGTGGACGAGCATGGCGCGGCGACGGTGGCGGCGGCGGTCGAGTCGGCGGCGGCGGTCGAGTCAGCGGCGCGGCCGGCCGGATCGGTTGCGCCGGCAGCGTCCGCATAGGCGGCGAACTGAGTATCGCGGCGGCCACGGAACAACGGAGCAGATGCGATGTCAGCGATCCTGATTTTGGTTGCGCGCCACTGGCGGATTGGAGTTGTGGCGCTGGCGCTCGGAGTTGCAGGGGTGTGGGCCGCGGTGATGATCCATGAGCGCAACGCGGCGCGCGCCGAGAGCATCCGGCTCACGGCGCAGGTCGCGGATCTGAAAGCGAGCAACGGATCGCTGCAGGCGGCGATCACGACGCAGAACGCGGCGGTCGACAAGCTGCGGACGACGCTGCTCAACGAGAATGCGGCGGCCGTGGCGCGCGAGAGCGCCGCGGCCGCGCGCGGCGCGCAGGCGGTAGTGGCGGCGGGGAATCGGGCGGCGGCGCTCGAGCATTCGGCGGTCGGCGCGGGATGCGGCGCGGCGATCACATGGGCGAATCAACAGGCAATGGAGCTAGGCAGATGGTCGCCCCGGAAATTGCGTTGAGCGGGCCGGCTGGCGTCGCCGCAGCGGATGCGGATCGCGGAGATGCGGGCGCGGAACGGACGATGTCGGAAGTGCGGAAGAATCAGCGGGCGTATCAGGTGGTCGGCGCGGATGGGCCCGGAGCGGGACGGGAAAAATGTACCGGTATCGAGAGCGGGAAGAGCGGCGCGCGCGTGGACTGGCGTGCGCGAATTTGGCGTGCGTGGCGCGGGCCGCGGGCGATCGTGATGGTAGCGGTGATTGGGGCGGTCACGGCGGGCGGATGCGCGACAGCGCCGCCGCCGGCTCCGCGGGCGATCATGGTCCGGGTTCCGGTGCCGATCGAAATACCGTGCCAGGTGGCGGCGATGGGGCGGCCGGCGATGCCGATTGCGGAACTCGGGGCGGACTCGGCGCCGGCCGACACGGTGCGCGCGTATGCCGCGACGGTTGCGATTTTGAAGGGCGCCGTCGAGCAGCGCGACGCAGCATTGAGCGGATGCGAATCGGCGGGAGAAGTGAAGGCGGCGCGATGAAGTTCTTGAGCGACATCCTGACCGGCAAGGACAACCTGACTTATGACGCAGGGCGCGTGGTCGGAGTGCTGGGGGCGCTGATGTATATCGCGTACTGGACGGTCCAGGTCGCGATGACGCGCCGTTTCACGCCGAGCGACGCGGACGCCTACGGCAAGGGCTTTGGGATGGTGCTGCTGGCGATGGCCGGGGCGCTCGCGATCAAGTCGGGGACGGAGCCAGACGCGAAATGAGTGACTGGGATGCGGTGGGAGCGGTCGCGGTGGCGTCGATGACGTTTATCGCGATGAACGTGGGCGCGCTCAGATGGTTTTTCGAGCGGCACGAGCGCGGCGTGATCGGGCAGATGCAGGCGCTCAAGCGCGAAGGGACCGACTTTTCCCATCAGGTGGAGCGCGAACTGTTGAAGCTCAAGGCACAGTTGCCGCTCGAGTATGTGCGGCGCGAGGACTGGATCCGCTTTTCGAGCACGCTGGACGCGAAGTTCGACGCGATGCGGATCGAGATGCGCGAAGAGATCGAGCAGATTCGCGAGCGGCTTGAGGAGCGCCTTCACACCTTTTGAGCTGGTGCGCAGCGCGAAAGATCAGGGGCCGGCGCAGCCGTGGGGCGGTCCCGAAACGGGACGCGGCCAGCGGAGAGACTGGTGAGCAAGATGGATGCAATGAGTATCGAGCAGAAGAATCGCGAGGAGGCGCGCTGGAGAATCCTGCGCGTGCTCGATGCGGGTCGGCCGATCGCCGTGCTGGAGACGATAATCTGGCGGGTGCTAACCGATATCAAGTTGTCGCTGTCGCTGTTGGCGATCAGGCGGGAACTCAGTTATCTGCGCGACCTCAGCCTTATCGAGATCGAGGGCGAGGACGCCGATATGTGGTACGCGAAGCTGACCGCGGCGGGGGTCGACGTGGTCGAGTATACGGCGCCGGCGCCGCCCGGAGTGGCGCGTCCGCGCAAGTACTGGTGACGGGAGGCGGGGGCAAATCCGGGTGGCGCGAATGACCAGCCGATCCAAAGTACTGAAGCTGCCGGCCAAGCTGCGCGACGAGCTCGACCATCGGATTGTGGCGGGCCATTTTTCCAACTACGCCGGCCTGGCGCGCTGGCTCGAACGCAACGGCTGCGAGATTGGAACACGAGTGCTGCAAGCATACGGGCAGGGACTCGAGCGGCGGCTCGAGGCGGTCAGGCTCGCGACCGTGCAGGCGCGCGCGGTGGTCGCAGCGACCGACGGCGAGGACGACATGGTGAGCCAGGCGCTGATGCGGCTGGTGCAGGCGGACCTGTTCAAGGTGCTGGTCGAACTCAAGGAGACCAATCTGAAGGATGTGGACCTGACGGCGCTCGCGCGCCACGTCGCGGGAATGGGACGGGCGGTGATCGAGATGCGCCGGCTTACCGAGGCGATGCGTGAGGGAGTGGGGAAGCGGGTGCAGAGTGCGCGGCGGCGGGTGGCGAAGGCGGTCAGGCTCGATGCGGGCGGAGGGTTGTCGCCGGCGGCGGCGCTCGAGATTCGCAAGGCGCTACTCGCGATAACCCAGGCGCCGGAGCTGAGCGCGTCGGTGGAGCAACTGCCCGAGCCGCTCGCGGCCGTGCTGGCGTCGTCGGAGAAGGGGCCGCCACGGACTGGTAACAGTCCGGAGAAGATCGCAAGCGGGATCGGGCAGGCGACGGACGGCGAAAACGGATCCGGCGGCGCGCCAGGCGAGCGGTAACGAGGCGTCGGACGAGTAGAGAATCCGCGCGCGGTATTGCGACGGAGGCGCGACAACGGACGGGGCGAGTCGCAAAAGAATCGGACGGGGAGGGTGGGAGAATGAAAAAGGCGGCAAAGACCAATGACGAACCGGACGCGGGTCCGGTCGAGGGCAAGGCGCGGCGGCGGCTGAAGCAGGGATCGAAGCGCGTTGCGACTCCGGCTTCGACCGCGAGTGCGGCGGTGCAAGTGCAAGAGCGCGTTGAGCGAGTGGCGGCCGGCGGCGCGAATTCTTTATTGAAACAGAAATCGATCGGCGAAATGGCGGCGAGCGAAGGCGTGCTGCTGCCCTACCAGGTGCGGTGGATGGCCGACACGTCGGCGGTCAAGGTGGCGGAGAAATCGCGGCGGATCGGAATCACCTGGACCGAAGCCGCCGATGCGGCGCTGACGGCGGCGGCGCGTGGCGGGATGGACGTCTGGTACCTGGGCTACAATCGCGACATGGCGCGCGAGTTCGTCGATACCGCAGGCGAGTGGGCGCGCCAGTTCAACAAGGCCGCGCGCGCGGTCGAGGAGATCGCGGTCGAGGACGAGCGGCGCGACATTTTGGCGTACCGGATTCGTTTCGGGTCGGGACACAAGATCGTTGCGCTGAGCTCGCGGCCGTCGAATCTGCGCGGCAAGCAGGGGCGGGCGGTGATCGACGAGGCGGCGTTTCACGACGATCTGGGCGGGCTTTTGAAGGCTGCGATGGCGTTCACGATGTGGGGCGGGCAGGTGCGCGTGATCTCGACTCATAACGGGGCGGAGAACGCGTTCAACGAGCTGGTCAACGATATCCGATCGGGGCGGAGGCCCTTTTCGCTCCATCGCGTGACGCTCGATGACGCTCTGCGAGAGGGACTTTACCATCGCATCTGCGTGCGGACGGGACGGAAGTGGACGGCCGAGAGCGAGCGCGGGTGGCGGCGGCGGATTTTCGAGGAGTACGGCGAGGATGCAGCCGAGGAGCTTTTGTGCGAACCGCGGCGGAGCTCGGGCGCGTTCCTCAGCTCGATGCTGGTCGAGAGCCGGATGCGCGCGGGCGCGCCGGTTGTCCGATGGGCGGTGGCGGACGGCTTTGCCGAACGGGCGGAGAATTTCCGCGAGGCCGAGACGCGCGAGTGGTGCGAGCGGAATCTGGCGGGGCCGATCGCGGCGCTCGACGCGAATCTGCTGAGCTGCTTCGGCGAGGATTTCGGGCGCTCGGGCGATTTGACGGTGATATGGCCGCTGCAGATGGCGCCCAACCTGGTGCGGCGGACGCCGTTCGTGGTCGAGCTTCGCAACGTGCCGTTCCGGCAGCAGGAGCAGATTCTATTTTATATCGTCGATCGCTTGCCGCGGCTGGCGGGCGGCGCGATGGACGCGCGCGGCAACGGCCAGTATCTGGCGGAGACGGCGCGCCAGCGCTACGGCGTGCGGATCCGGCAGGTGATGCTTTCGGCCGAGTGGTATCGCGACAACATGCCGCGCTACAAGGCAGCGTTCGAGGACGGGATGATAGAGCTGCCGCGCGACGCTGAGATCCTCGCGGACCATCGCGCGCTGGTGGTCGAGAACGGCTTCGCGCATGTGAGCGACAAGCGCGATCGGTCGGGGCGGCACGGCGACTCGGCCATCGCGGGCGCGCTCGCATGGCACGCGAGCGGGGTCGAGGTGCAGGAGGTCGCGTACCAGCCGGCGCGGCGCGCGCTTGGCGAGATCCGCGCGCGCGATCGGATAGGCGCGGCGGCGGATGACGATGGGCCGCGGGGTATCGGACTCGCGGCGCGCTGGGCGGGCTTCTAATCTTTTCGATCAACGCCATTTTCCCCGGCGCGCGAGATAGTATTTGCGCAATAGCCAGTGAGGCGACATGAAACTCTACGATGCGTACGGGCGCGAGGTCGATACGGGCCGGCTGCGCGAGGAGCAGGCCGCGCCGACGATGGCGGGCGTGCGCAATATCTACTCGGTGATGCATCCGTCGGCGGGCCTCACGCCTGAATCGCTGGTCGCGCTCCAGCGCGAGGCCGAATTCGGCGATCCGTATCTCTACCTCGAGCTCGCCGAGGAGATGGAAGAGAAGGACCTCCATTACCTGGCGGTGCTCTCGACCCGCAAGCAGGCGGTGGCGGGACTCGGAATGGCGGTCAAGCCGGCGTCCGGATCGAAGCTCGATCAGCGTATCGCGGGGCTGATCGACGAGGTGATCAATGGCGGCGCGCTCGATATCGAGAGTACGCTATTCGATATCCTCGATGCGATCGGCAAGGGATTTTCCGCGACTGAGATAATCTGGGACCAGAGCGGGCGGCAATGGATTCCGGAGCGGCTGGTGTGGCGCGATCCGCGCTTTTTCATGTTCGACTGGATCTCGGGCGAGCGCCTGCTGGTGCGGACGCTGAGGCCCGAGGCGCTGACGGTTCCGGGGGTCGCGAACGCGTATCCGTCGGACGGCGGCGGGCATTACAAGGGGCCGCGCTGGTATGCGGGAATCGATCCGGACGACGCGCGGATAGGAATTCAGCCGCTCACGGCGCCGCTCGCGCCGTTTAAGTTTATCGTCCATATCGCCAAGGCGAAGTCGGGACTGCCTATTCGGGGCGGAATCGCGCGGGCGGCGGGATGGGCGTATCTGTTCAAGAACTATCTACTCAAGGACTGGATCACGTTCGCGGAGGTTTTTGGGCAGCCGCTCCGATTGGGGCGCTACGGCGCGGGCGCGACCGAAGCCGACAAGCAGGCGCTGCTGAGCGCGGTCGCGAATCTGGGCACCGATGCGGCCGCGATCGTGCCTGAGTCGATGATGGTCCAGTTCGTCGAGGCGCGCCAATCGGGAAGCACCGATCTGTACGAGCGGTTTTGCGAATACCTCGACCGGCAGGTGAGCAAGGCGGTCCTGGGGCAGACGCTGACGACCGACGCGGCGCGGCGCGGCGGGTCGCAGGCGGCGGCGCAGGTCCATGAGACGGTGCGGCGCGACATAATCCAGGCCGACGCGAAGCGGCTGGGCGCGTCAATTGTGCGTGACCTCGTGCGGCCGATCGTCGAGCTGAATTTTGGTCAGCAGAAGCGCTATCCGCGGATCGAGCTGCAGGTGCCCGAGGATCAGGACGAGAAGATGTTTGCGGACATAGTCGCGGAGCTGGCGGATCGCGGACTCAGAATCAGTCAGAAGGCGGTGCTGGACCGGCTCGGGCTGCCGGAGGCGGCGGCCGGGGATGCGGTGCTGAGTCCGGCGGTGCGGCGGCCGTAGGCCGGGGCGGCGGTGGGAGAGGGAGACGCCGAGGCCGGGCGGCGCGCGCAGCGCGCCGCCCGGCCTCGGCGTTGTGGTGCGGGGGTATCGGGCGGCAGCGTGGGGCGGTGCAACGCGCGCATCGATGGGTCCGCTGCGCGCACAGAGCGCAGCGGACGCGGGGCGGCGCTGCTACGGAAGCTCGCGAATCGCGTGGCCGTTAGCGTCGTAGAATTCCAGCGTCGGCACGCCGTCGCGCTGGAGATCGAGTGCCGCGCGGATTTTGCCGGCATCGCTGATGAGCGCGAGTCCAGGCATCCCGGCCGCGGTAACGCTCAGCCCGATGATCGGTTGGACCTGATCGTTATAGAGGCGCAGGGCGGGTTCGCCGTCGGTCGAAACGTCGAGCGTGGTGCGGAGGCGCTGGGCGGTGTCGAGCAGGGCAACGCCGGCGCGGCCCTCGGCGGTCACGCCGATTGCGGCCTGGGGCGTGCCGCGTTCCGAGTAGAAGCGGATGCGGGCGGAGTTGCGAGTCGGTCCGATACCGAGCGAGATGCGGGTGACGCCACTGCGGCCGTAAAAGTCGAGTTGGGGCTGGGCGCCGACCGTGTGGAGTTCGGCGCGCTTGACGCCATTCGAGTCGACCATCACGAGCGCGGAAACGACAGCGGGACGCGGGCTTGCGGCGGCGTCGGCCATACGCACCGATAGCGCATTGGTGACGCCGGCCGCGAAAAGCATCCCGGCGATGCCGCTGGCGAACGCGATCAGCGCGGTTATCCAACGTTCCTTATGTTTAGGCAACATATCTGTTGTTAGCATTTTTTCCGTTTCTCCGTGCGTAAGTTTGTTTTTAGATGCAGAGATGCTCTTCCATAGCGCCCTGAAATATGGCTACTATTTTGACAGGATGAAGGAAGAGAATTCTATCGCGCTGATAGTGCGAGTTATGGGTGCGGGCGTCGTCGCGGCGGTTTTGGCGATGACGGCGTCCACGGGGCGCGCGGCGCTGGGCCAAGCGGAAGGATCGATCGCGACCGATGCTATCGGGGCGCGCGCGGCGGTCGAGATGAGTCCGCAAGCGGGCTTCACGGTGAATCGATTCACTGACGCCACGTCGACAAATGTAAGAGAGTACGCGGCGCCGAACGGGATCGTGTTCGCGGTCGCATGGGATGGAATGGGGACGCCCGATCTGTCGCGGCTGCTGGGCGCGTACTACGGCGATTACGTGAGCGCCGCGGCGGGGGCCCCGGCGGGACTCCATCGCTCGCGCGTGGTTGGGCAAGGCGTGATTGTCGAGCGGTCGGGGCCGATGCGGGCGATGCGCGGGCGCGCGTACGTGCCGGCGTTGATGCCGGCGGGCGTAGACGAATCGGAGATACAATGAATCGGCGAAATATGCTTGCGGCGCTGCTGGCGGCGATGTTCGTGGCGGCGATGGGTGCGCATGCGGCGCAGGCACAATCCAATGTGCTGCCGATGACGGTTAAGCCGGGGCCGTACGGTTACACGAACGGCGGGTTCACGTTTGCGTTGATATGCACACCGGGGACCTCGACATGTCAGGCGATCACGGTGAATCTGGTCGATACGGGATCCTTCGGGCTCAGGATTTTCGCGCAAACAAAACAAATCTACCTGCCGCCGGAGTTCAACGCCGCGGGCGGCAAGATAGCGGAATGCACGCCGTTCACGTCGTTCTCGGCGTGGGGCGGAATCAAGCAGGCGGATGTCTACATGGCGGGCGAGCCGCCGGCGCGCAATGTGCCGATCCAGGTGATCGCGTCGGGCGGGCTGCCGGTGCCGGCGTCGTGCAGCGCGACGGGACCGATGCTGACGAGTCCGCAGCAGGCCGGGTTCAAGGGATTATTAGGGGTGGGGGTATTTGCGCAGGATTGCGGGCCTTCGTGCGCACCGGGGGGCTCTGGGAATCCGGGCTGGTATTACTCATGCTCTGGGGGTTCGTGCACACAGTCGGCGGCGGGAATAAAGAAGCAGGTGACCAATCCGGTCGCGATGCTACCGCAGGATAATCAGGGGGTGCTGGTGCAGCTTCCGGCGATAGGGTCGGGGGGCGCGCCCACTGTGAGCGGGTCGCTAATTTTCGGAATCAACAGCGAATCGAATAATCAGCTTGGCAGTACGAAGGTATTCAATACTGACGGATTCGGCGAGATCAACACTAACTTCAATAATGGATGGGTAGCGGGATTGTTTGACACCGGATCGAACGGGCTATTCTTCAATGATCCGTCGATACCGATGTGCGCCGATGGGTCGGGATGGTTTTGTCCGACCCTTCCAGTGACGCTTTCAGCAATCAATGCGAGCAAGCCCACTTTCGTGCCGTCGAAGACGAATTACTTCACGGTGGACAATGCGACGGACCTCTTCCTGAGCAGCAATGCCGCGTATAATGACTTGGCTGCGCCGCTTGGAACTGGAACGTCGGGTTTCGATTGGGGGCTGCCGTTCTTCTTCGGGCGCAGTGTCTACGTCGGAATCTATCAGATGAATGCGGCGCCCGCGGGGCCAATGCCCTTCTTCGCGTTCCGTGCGGGCGGCTAGACCCCGAGCGGGCGTTCGCGATTCAGGCGCGGGCGGCGAAGCGGGGCTTGCGCTTTTCGACGAAGGCGCGGGCGCCCTCGGCGAGATAGCCAGCCTTGACGCATAGCGCCTGCGTGCGATCCTCCATCGCGACGGCGCTTTCGACGCTGCCGGCTTCGAGATTGGCGAGGATGCATTCCTTGGTCATCGCGAGGCCAAGCGGCGACATCTCGCACATCTCGGCCGCGAGCTTGCCGGCGGCGGCGTCGAGGTCGGCGTCGGGTACGACTTCGGAGACCAGGCCCGTTGCGAGCGCGCGCCTGGCGTCGACGAAGCGGCCGGTGGTCAGGAGCTCGAAGGCGACTGAGGTGCCGACGGCGCGCGGGAGAAAATAACTCGAGCCCATGTCGCATCCGCTGAGCCCGACTTTGACAAAGGCGGCGTTGAAGCGGGCGGACTCGGCGGCGATACGGACATTGCAGGCGAGCGAGAGCGAGAAGCCGCCGCCGGTAGCGGGACCGCGGACCGCGGCGATGAAGGGCTGGGGCAGGCGCTGGATT
>Ga0307372_10001096_pt1 | contig 47180 bp, 42 predicted proteins | sample OX1MG_FD_202533 | JGI IMG/M metagenome (GOLD analysis project Ga0307372, IMG submission 202533) | Soil microbial communities from Risofladan, Vaasa, Finland - OX-1 | ecosystem: Environmental > Terrestrial > Soil > Coastal area > Acid sulfate soil | place: Finland: Risofladan, Vaasa | collected...
TCGACGTCGACCGCGTCCGGACGATCACGTTCGGGATCGGCATCGCCGTGACGGCCGCCGGCGGAATGGTGTTCGGTGCGACGAACTCCTTCAACCCGAACAGCGGCTATGACCTGATCTCTCGACTGCTCACGATCGTCATCCTCGGCGGTCTCGGCTCGATCGGAGGCGCACTCGTCGCAGCGCTCTTCATGCTGGTGCTCGAGGACGTCGTCGCGGTCGCCTGGTCGCCTGTCTGGTCGACCCTCGTGTTCTTCGCCGTCTTGGTGGTCGTGCTCACGGTCCGTCCGGAGGGCCTGTTCGGCCGGGCTGCAACGAGGGCTCAGTGATCCCCTCGCGTACGGCCCTCGGCGTGCTCGGAGGGCTCGTCGCGCTTGCGATCTTGGTCGGATTCCCGCTCGCTTTCTCGAACCCGACGACCACGACGATCGCGTTCTTCGTGCTGATCTTCATGATCGCGACGACGGCGTGGAATGCGTTCTCCGGCCTCTCGGGGTACATCGCCCTCGGCCATGCCGTGTTCTTCGGCTCGGGCGCCTACGCGCTCGCGATCGGAGCCGAGAAGCTGCACCTGAGCGGCGGCTGGTCGGTGTTCGCGCTCGTTCCGGTCTCCGGCGTCGTGGCGGGGGTGATTGCCGTGCCTTTCGGTCTCGTCGCGCTCCGGACGCGAAGACACACGTTCGTGGTGATCACGATCGCGATCTTCTTCATCTTTCAGCTGCTCGCGTTCAACCTCGGGATCACCGGCGGATCGTCGGGACTGCAGACACCGACACCGCTCTGGACGGCCGTCGGCTACAACCAGCGCTTCTACTACGTCGCCGCCGCGATCCTGGTTCTCACGGTGGCGATGGCTTGCGGCATCCGGTACTCGCGTTTCGGTCTCCAGCTGCTTGCAATCCGCGACGACGAGGACCGTGCACGCGGGCTCGGGGTGCGCACGAGGCGTGTGAAGCTGCTCGCGTTCGTCGCGTCGGCGATCCCGACCGGAATGGCGGGCGGCGTCTACGCGTACTTCCTGGGGCAGATCTTTCCCCAGTTCGCCTTCGACCCGCTGTTCGACATCTCGATCGCGCTGATGGCGTTCTTCGGCGGCCTCGGCACGTTGACGGGCCCACTGCTCGGCGCTCTGGTCCTCGAGTCGCTCCAGCAGGAGTTCACGCTCAACTTCTCGGCCGGCAGCCTCTACCTGATCGTCTACGGGGCGCTGTTCCTCGTCGTGATCCTGCTTCTGCCTCGCGGCGTGGTGCCGACACTCTCGAGCCTGGCGCCGCGCGTCCGGGAGCAGATCCGCCGCCGCGCGGAAGTGCCGCCACCCCCCGACCAAGCCCGGGACGTCGCATGACGGCGCTGCTCGAGATCGACGATGTCAAGAAGTCGTTCGGCGGCCTGCGCGCTCTGGACGGTGCCACGTTCTCGGTCGAGGAGGGATCGATTGCGGCCCTGATCGGCCCGAACGGCTCCGGCAAGACGACGTTGTTCAACGTGATGACCGGCTACGCGCAGGTGGATTCCGGCGACATCCGGTTCCGCGGACGCTCGATCACCAGCGCGGGCCCTGATCGCGTGTTCGCACTGGGAATCGGCCGCACCTTCCAGTTGACGCGGATCTTTGCGCGCATGACCGTCCTCGAAAACATGCTGGTTGCCACGCAGCGGCACGAGGGATGGTTGCGAAGCGTGTTCAGGGCTGCGGGCTCCCCAAGCGAGCGCGAACGGGCCTTCGAGCTGCTGGAGTTCGTCGGCATCGCAGGCCTCTCGAGCCTGCCGGCCGGCAACCTCTCGTACGGCCAGCGGAAGCTGCTCGAGCTCGCGTACGTCCTCGTCGCCGACCCAGAGGTGATCTTGCTCGACGAACCGGCGGGTGGCGTCAACCCGTCACTGATCAACCACATCATCGACCGCATCCGCGAGGTGAACCGGGCCGGGAAGACGTTGATCGTCGTCGAGCACGATATGCAGTTTGTGATGGACCTCTGTGAGCGGGTCACCGTCCTCGATCAGGGGCGCGTGCTGACGACCGGCTCGCCCGACGAGGTGCGAAGCAACCCGGCCGTCCTCGACGCCTACCTCGGCGGCGATGACGAGGAGGAGGACGACGAGGTCGGTGCGGCGGTGCTCGAGACATGAGTGCGCTGCTCGAGTTCGACGGGGTCGTCGCGGGCTACGGCGGCGGCGACGTGCTGAAAGGCGTCGCATTCGACGTCGAGGAGGGCGGCATCACTTGTGTCGTCGGGCCGAACGGCGCCGGGAAGTCGACGCTCCTTGCAACGCTCAGCGGTCTGCTGCGTGCCCGCCTCGGACAGATTCGCTTCCGCGGCCGCGATCTGGTGGGCCTGCGTCCGAAACAGATCCTGGCGCTCGGCATCGTGCAAGTGCCGCAGAACCACAGCCTGTTTCCGGAGATGACGGTCCGCCAGAACGTCGAGATCGGCGCGTTCACCCTCCGCGACAAGGCCTTGACGGCACGCAGGCTGGCGGAGATCGAGGAGCTCTTCCCGATCGTTCGAGAACGCGCCAAAGAGAAGGCTGGAAGCCTTTCAGGCGGCCAGCGGCGGCTGATCGAGTTCGCGCGCAGCCTGATGCTGGATCCGTCGCTGATCGTTCTCGACGAGCCGTCGATGGGACTCGACCCGCGCACACGGCGTGCCGTCTTTCACACCGTCCGTCTCATGAACGAGCAGGGACGCACCATCCTGCTCGTCGAGCAGAACGCCCGGGCCGGTCTCAAGTTGAGCACGCAGGGAATCGTGCTCGAGAACGGCACCGTTCGGCTGGCAGGAACCGGACGCGAGGTGCTGGAGCACCCGGACATCGGCGCGCTGTACCTCGGCGTTCGCACCACCCAGCCGCCCGCCTGAGGCTCGGAACCACCCGCCACAGGAGATCCGGAACGTGGGCACGCACATCGACGATTCGAGCGAGTCGCTGATCCGGCGCAAGTCGCTCTCGACTCGCAACGGCGGCATGATGACGATCGTCGACACCGACGAGACGCAGGACAGCCTGCGTGTACTCAAACCCTCTATAACTCGCCGGGTGCGCGTCACCGATCGCCTGCTGGCCAACAACCGCGCCTTCGCGGCGCGCTCCGACCGAAAGCACCTCGACGTTCGCCCGGCCCTTCGACTCGCGATCGTGACGTGCATGGACTCTCGACTCGACGTGTTCGCCGCGCTCGGCCTCGAGGACGGACAGGCCCACGTGCTGCGCAACGCGGGCGGCGTGATCACCGACGACGTGATTCGCTCGCTCGCGATCTCGCAACGACGCCTCGGAACCGAAGAGGTCGCACTCATCCACCACACCGACTGCGGCCTCGAGCTGATCACGGACGACGGTTTCCGCGCGGAGCTCCACGAAGCGACCGGAATGGCGCCGTCGTTCGCAATCGAGTCGTTCACGGACGTCGACGCCAACGTGCGGCAGTCGATCGCCCGCGTGCGGCATTCGCCGTTTCTGCTCCACCGCGACGGCGTCCGCGGGTTCGTCTACGACGTCGACACCGGACTTCTGCGCGAGATCGAGTAGGCGGGGACGAACGCGCACGCCGGGTCTTCGGCAAGCGCGTCGCCGGTCGCAGCGTACGCGCGGGCACGCGAACCTCCGCAGAGCCGGCGAAAGGCGCAACGGCCGCAGCGGCCGCTGAACTCAGCGGCGCGGATGCGGCGCAGTAGCGGATGCTCGCGGTAGACCTCGACGATGTCGTCCTGCACGACGTTGCCGAGCGAGAGAGGCAGGAACCCGGACGGCGTGATCTCGCCGTCGTGCGCGACGAAGACGATGCCCCGGCCGTCGCGCGTGCCCTTCGTCTGTGCCCGCGGCGGGGAGGTGGGATCGCCGAGCTCGGCGCGAAGTCCGGCGGCCAGCCGGTCGTAGAGCGGTCCGAGCCCATAGAGCGCACGGACGTCCGTCCCGGCCGGCTCGTCCTTGCGGACAGTGACAACGCGGCGGAAGAACGGGGCCTCGACGGTGCGGACGATGACGCCGTAGCGGGAGGCGTCGACGAGGAAATGGCAGACGTCCTCGTTCTCCGCAGGCGAGAGCTCGCCGAGCGCCCGGCCTCGCCCGACCCGGACGAGGAAGAACACCTCCCAGATCGATGCGCCCGTCTCCTTCACGATGCGCGCCAGCTCGGGCAGCTCGTCGACCGTGTCGCGCATCACGACCGTGTTCACCTGCACCGTCAGCCCGGCCGCCCGCAGCCTGCGCACGGCGGCGACCGTCTCGGCGAAGTGGCCCTCGACCCCGCGGACCCTGTCGTGGGTCGCGGGCGTCGCACCGTCGAGGCTGATCGAGACGACCTTCACGCCTGCGCCGCGGAGCCCGTCGACGCGCTCATCGGTGAGGAGGGGGGTCACACTCGGCGCGAGCGCAACCGGCACCTTGAGCGCCCGGGCCCGCGCGATCATCGCGTCGAGATCGTGGCGCATGAGCACGTCGCCGCCGGTGGCCACGAGGACCGGCCGCGGCATCCCGAACCCGGCCAGGCTGTCGACGAAGCGCTCCGCCTGCGCCGTCGAGAGCTCGCCGGGAAGCGGCTTCGAGATCGCCGAGGCGCGGCATTGCAAGCACGCGAGGCCGCAGGCGCGCGTCGTCTCCCAGAAGACGAGGATCGGCCGCCGGTCGAGGTCGAGGGATGCGGCGCCGGCCTGCATGGGCTCCACACTGCCCGCCACGGCTGCGGCCCGCATCGTGGAAAACCGCAGACTTGCTCTCGCTCCGAAACGCCGAATCAGGTTCGGCGGCTGCGTCCTTCCGCCGAGCGCGTCCGAGGGCGGGGTGCGTCCGGCGTCCGGCGTTCGGCGACCAGGCGCAGCGCGAGCTTCGGGCACTCCTTGATCGCCCGCCGCGCATGCGCCTCGAGACCGGAGGGCACGGGCTGGGGGTCGATGATCGGGTAGCCCCAGTCGTCGAGCTCGATCCACTCGGGGAACAGCTCCGCGCAGAGGCCGTGGCCGTCACACTCGATCGGGTTGACGAACAGCCGCTTCGTCATCTCGTAGCTGCGATCGGTAGCACTGCGCGGCGGTCGCGGCCACTGCACCGTCCCTTGCGCAGGTGGAGCAGGAGCTCGTCTTCGAAGATCTCGAGCGTGCTCATGACGAACCGCGCGACGCCGTCCGGGTGGCGGCAGGCGCCGCGAGCGTGCACCTGACGGGCCCAGCGCGCGAGCAGCTCACGGCCGTCGTGGCCGTGCGCGTTCGCAATCTCCTCGAGCCCGGTCGCGAGCGCAGCGAGCCCGTGGACGCACGGGCCGCACTGGCCCGCGCTCTCGTCGGCGAGGTAGCGCGTGACGCGCGCGCTTTCGCGAACGCCGCACGCCGTGGACGGAAACGCGACGACGACGCCTGCGCCGAGACCGGCTGCGGCGGTCAGCGCCTGCTGTGCATTGCGTGTCCAGCCGCCGAAGTAGCCGCCGACGAGGTACGCAGCGAGCGGCTCGGTGGCTCCGCCGGCCTGCTCGATCAGCTCCGACACACGCGTACCGAGCTCGATCTCGTAGATGCCGGGGCGGGCGACCGCTCCCGAAAGTGAGATCAGCGCCGTGCCCGGCTCCGACTCGATGCCGAGCGAGCGAAACCAGCGCGCCCCGAAGCGCGCGATCAGCGCGATGTGCGCCAGCGTCTCCGCGTTCTGGACGAGAGTCGGCGCTCCGCCGACACCGCGCTCGAAGGGATACGGCGGCTTCACACTCGGCTTGGCGGGCCGGCCGTCGAGCGCATTCACGAGCGCTGTTTCCTCGCCCGAGACGAACCCGTCCGCGATCGAGGAGAGCTTCCACTCGAAGGAGTCGCGCCGCTCTTTGAGCGCGGCGGCGAGCGCAGCCCGGTCCGCTTTCGCCTGCTGCGCCACAGCGACGACGATCTCGCGCGCCCCGACAGCCGCCGCGGCCGCCGCAGCGCCGTCGAGCACGAGATGCGGTACGAGCCGCACGAGCGCGCTGTCCTTGCCGCTCGCGGGCTCGCCTTCGGTCGCGTTGGCGACGACGACCGGGCGGCCCCGCTGCCCCGCCACTGCGGCAAGCTTGTCGCCGGTCGGGAACGAACCGCCGCCCCGGCCGCGCAGCGCGCTCGCCTGGAGCATCGAGATGAGTTCCGGCCCGGGCAGATCGAGAGGGCCAAAGCGCACGTGGTGTTCGTGCAGTGACACGGCACGACCGTCGGAACGCACCGCTGCCAGCAGCCGCGCGACGCCGGACGGCGCTTCGACCTGACTCCGTCTGGCAGAAGCGGTCATCCGTTCGCTCCGGGCGACGCATTCATCGTCCCGGTGACGACGGAAGACTGCGTGTTGATGTTCAGATCGAACGCGAGCTGGAGCTGCGCGCCGGAGTGCGCCGTGACGGTCGCGAAGACGCGCTGGCCCGACAGCGCAGTGACATCGCCGAGATACACCGTTTGCGTCCCGGCGGGAACGTAGGAGACGCCGCTCGCGGTCATCGAGACCCCGCTGTCGAGCGGCTGGCCGCGCAGGTCGATGCGCACCGAGCCGCCGGCGCCGCCGTGCAGGTCACCGCGGATCACGACGTCGAGCAGGCCGTCCGACCGGCTGGACTCGTGCACGCTCCCGTTGAGCGAAGCCGAGAACGCCGAGTGCGGGAGGGTCACGCTCGTCAGCACGGCCCGCTGCACGCTTGTGGCGGCGCGGCGGCCGGCGAGCAACGTAACCGGCGTGCCCGCACGCTTCGCCCAGCCGCGCTGCGCAGGGCCCGACTGGTACCAGGTCACGATCACGACCGGCACGAGCAACGCGCCGAGGGCGCCAAGAGCCCGCACGCCGCCCGGCGCCTCGACGGCGAGCGCGACGCGGGCGAGGACGGCCACGACGACGACCAGCACCGACACTGCGCCGACGATGCGCATCCAGTCGAGCCGGGCGTCGCTGCCGGTGCCGAGTGAGTGAACGAGCGCGACCGGCCACGAGACGTAGGCGAGCCAGTGGACGTAGCGCCAGGCCCGGTAGCCGATCCGCGGTCGCAGCAGACTCGAGACAACGAGCGCGATCAGGAGGTCGAAGGCGACGGCGCCGAGCCCGAGCCAGATCGGCCGGTAGGGCGAGATGAAGGGAATCACCGCGTCCTTGAGACCGATCGGCGTGTACCCGTCGGCGACGGTCGTGACGACGTGGACCGCGACGAACGCGATCGCGAGCAGCGTCAGGTTTCGGTGCAGGCCCGCCGTCACGAACCGGGGCCAGCGGGCGCCACGCCAGCGCGCAGTCGTCAGCACACCCAGCGCCACCGAAGCGGTGAGGAGGACGAGCGCGCCGACGCCCATCCCGCGGGTGAGGTACCAGAGGACCGTTGCGTTGCCGGAGGCCGCGATCATCACGCTGCGTGTGCCTCCTCCGGCCAGCCTGCGACCGTTGCCGTCGAGCCGTCGCGACGCACGGCGAGCGTGGGGAGCCCGCGGTCGGCCAGCCAGCCGAGTGCCGACTCTCCGAGGACGACGGCGGTGGTGGCAGCGACGTTCGCATCGACGCACGTCGCCGCCGCGACGCTGACGGACCGCCACGGAGTGACCGCGGGCCGCCCCGAGCGCGGGTCGAGGATGTGATGTGCTTCGCCCTCGTCCGTCAGCCAGCGGCGAACCGTTGTGCTCGACGTCGCAAGACCGCCGCCCGAGATGGCAACTGTCGGTCCGGGCGTGCTGAGCGGCGCATCGTGGTCGTCGGCGATCCGGATCGCCCACCCGCCCGGCGGAGCCTCGCCCGAGACCGCGATGTCGCCGCCGAGGGAGACGAGCGCGCCCGAGCCGGTCGCAGCGGCGATCGTGCGGGCGGCATCGTCCGCGGCCAGTGCCTTCGCCGTCGCGCCGAGATCGAGCTCGATGCCGGCGGGGACGAGCAGAATCCGCTGCTCGTCGTCGAGCTCCACGTCGGCCCAGGCCGGTCCGCGCGCCGGCGGCAGCGTGACGTGCCACGAGTCGCGCTCACGGACGAGCGCAAAGGTCCGGTCGTAGCCTGCCGCCCGCAACTGCGCGCCGAGCGTCGGATCGACGTGCCCGTCCGACCTGCGCGCCGCGTCGAGCGCGCACCGCACGGCCCGCGCGAGCAGCAGGCTGAGAAGCACCGGGCTCCCGGCGTGAGCGTTGACGAAGGACAGCTCGGAGTCGGGCCGGAAGCGGCTGCAGGCGAGGTCGACGGCGTCGAGCTGCTCGACGAGAAGTCCTCGGGCGGTTTCGAGCGAGCCCGAGCTCGTGACCGCAACGGTGGCCGTGGTCCCGAGCGCCGGAAACGACGCCGTGACCGGGCCGTCGCTCACGAGCCTCCGGAGACGACCACCGGCTGCTGGTAGGACGCTGCGGGCGCAGGGGCCGGTGCTGCGGGTGCCGCCGATGGACCGGGTGGAGCGCTCTGCATGCCGACGAGCGGCGGCGCGGGAGCCTGAACGACCACTGCGGCTGCTGAAGCCCGGCTGGTCGAGGTTGCAACGACGGCCTTCTTCAGATGGGTCGATGCCGCCGCGAGCGCGGCGAACACACCGCCGACCGCAACCATCAGCGCAACCGACACCTGCGTGGTGCGGCGCAGCCGCCGCACGGCAGCATCGCGTTGGAGCGCTGCGTGGCGACGGCTCTCAGGGTGGCCCGACATGTCACCAAGCGTGCCAGCGGCAGATGAGACGTGAATGAGGTCGGGCTAGGAGTCTCCTAAGAAGCTCGGCGAGGCAGGCTGAGCCACACGTCGGCGCCCCCGCCGGGCCGGTTCCCGGCGCCGACGGTGCCGCCGTGCACGTGAGCGATCAGCTGCACGATCGAGAGGCCGAGGCCGGCGCCGCCCTGCTCGCGAGCCTCGTCCGAACGGCTGAAGCGGTCGAACGCCCGCTCGAGGAAGGCGTCGTCGAAGCCCCGCCCGCTGTCGGTGACGTGCAGCTCGACCGCGTCGTCTGTTGCCTGTGCGAAGAGCACGACCTCCCCGGCGCCGTACGACAGCGCATTGTCGACGAGGTTGTCGAGCGCCTGTTCGAGCCGCGCCGGGTCGGCCTCGAGGATCGCCGTGGTCGGCGCCGCTCGCACGGTGCGGCCCACCCCGGCCGCCCGGGCGGCGAAACGGCGCGCGACGGTGTCGAAGAGCTCCGCGAGTTGGGTGTCCTCGGCGCGGATCGGCAGCGATCGTTCCTCGGCGCGGGCGAGCAGCAGCAGATCGTCGGCGAGCCGCGACAGCCGCACGGTCTCGTCGAGCGCCGAAACCAGGGCGAGCTTCAGTTCCTCCGCCGACCGCGGCCGTCTCAACGCGAGCTCGAGCTCCGTCCGGAGCAACGCGACGGGCGTGCGCAGCTCGTGGCTCGCGTCGGCGACGAATCGGCGCTCGTGGTCGAGCGCTGCCTGCAGCCGCGAGAGCATGTCGTTCAGCGTCACCGCGAGCCGCGAGATCTCGTCGCGCGCGCGCGGCACGGGCAACGTCCCCGGCGAGGCGGCCGTGACGCCCGCGGCACGCCGGCGCATCGTCTCTACGGGCCGGAGCGCAGCGGCGGCGAGCGCGTATCCGGCCAGCGACGCGAGCAGCACCGCGAGCGGGCCCGCGATGAAGAGCTCGCGGTAGATCCGGTGCAGAGCCTCCTCACGCGCGGTCAGGGACTGCGCGACGACGACCGCACGGCCGCCCGCTGCCGGAATCGCCAGCACGCGCCATTCTCCCTGGGGGCGCTTCAACTCCATGGTGCGAAGCACGAGCGTGCCGTGGACGCTTCGCATCGCGTCGGCGGCATCGAGCAGCGGCGGCAGACCGGCCGGGGTCGAACGGACCGGCTTGCCGTCCGGGCCGAGCAGCTGAGCGAACACCGACCCGCCCCCGGCGTCGGGATCGACGAGGCCGTGCTCGTCGTTGATGCGCGCCATCGCCTCACGCCCCTGGGCGCGGAGCGTCTGATCGACGGAGGTGAGCAGCGCGCCTTCGACGCGCACGTAGACGAGCACCGCCATCGCGCCGATCACGAACGCCATCGCGACCGCGAACGCTGCCGTCAGCCGCACCCTGATCGGAAGCGCGTTCACTCGAAGTCGCGCAGCCGGTAGCCCATGCCGCGCACCGTTTCGATCGCACCGCGGCCGATCTTGCCGCGGAGATAGCCGACGTAGACGTCGATCACATTCGAGCGGCGCTCGAACGACATGTCCCATGCCCCGTCGAGGAGCTGGTCGCGAGAGAGCACGGAGCCGGCGTTGCGCATGAACAGCTCGAGGAGCGCGAACTCCTTGGCCGAGAGAACGAGTTCGTCCTCGCCGCGCCATACCCGGCGTGCTGCGGGATCGAGGCGCAACTCCCCGACCGCGAGCAGCGTCGGGCGCTCGTTCGGCGCCCGGCGCGTGAGCGCCCGCAGGCGCGCCAGCAGCTCGTCGAAGGCAAACGGCTTCGCCAGGTAGTCGTCGGCGCCGGCATCGAGCCCCTGCACGCGGTCCTCGACCGCGTCGCGCGCGGTGAGCATCAGCACCGGCGTCCAGACCCCTCGCTCCCGCAGGCGACGGCAGACGGCGAAACCGTCCATGCCGGGCAGCATCACATCGAGCACGATCACGTCGAACTGCGCCGCCTCGGCCATCCAGACGGCGTCTTCTCCGCGTCCGGCGACGTCGGCTGCGTGGCCTTCCTCCCGCAGGCCGCGCGCCAGCAGAGCTGCAAGCTTGGCCTCATCCTCGACGACGAGCACACGCATGTGCGCGCATTCTCCCCTTGCGCGGGTGAGACAGGCGTGAGCGACGTTCATCTGCCGCTCATTCGGGCTTGCTCGAATGCCCTGCGTGCTTGCCGAGCGCAACCGGACCATGCCGCGGCTTGCCGCGCGGCGAGAGCACCGGCGGGTGGCGGGCGCGGTCGGCAACACCCGTCTGACGGCGCTGACCGCGATCCCCTTGCTCGTGCTGCTCGCAGCCGAGGGGCTCACGCTGCTTTCGCTGCAGTCCTTTCTCGAGTGGCACGTCTTCCTCGGGATGCTGCTCGTGCCCCTGGTCGTCCTGAAGATCGCGAGCACCGGCTACCGCTTCGTCAACTACTACACCGGTCGCCGCGAGTACGTGCAGGCAGGCCCTCCGCCGCTTTTCCTGCGACTGCTCGGACCGCTCGTCGTCGCATCGACAGCCGCGCTCTTCGCGTCCGGCGTGGCCCTCGCACTGCTCGGCCCGGGACGCACGTTCGGGATGCTGCTGCTGCACAAAGCGAGCTTCGTGATCTGGGTCGGCGCCCTCGGCCTGCACGTGCTCGGGCACATCGCCCGCATTCCCGGTCTCACCGCTCCGGACCTGCGACGCCCGAGAGCAGGCACCGGCTCCTCGATCCGCCTTGCGCTCGTTGCAAGCGCGATCGTCGTGGGCGCGATCGTGGCCGTCGTGACGCTGCCCTCTGCCGTGCAATGGGCCCACTGGATCCAGTCGCAATGGCTACAGGGCGAAGGCTGACCCGGCGCTCCTCGTTCACGCGGCAGTCAGCTTTGCGTCACGATGGTGGCGGCTTGGCACTCGAACGCTCCGACCGCCGTCGCCTCAGCTCGGTTCGTCGCCGCCGCAGGCGCGCGATCCTCCGGTTTGCGATCGGCGCCGTCGCACTGGCGGCCGCGGGGCTCTGGGTCCTCTCGGCGACCGTCGGCCGGACGACCGGCACCGCCAGCGTCGCGGGCACCGCCGCAGCACCGCCGAAGTCGCCCCCCAGGCTGCTCCACCCACCCGGCCCGATCCCCGGCTATCTGCTGATCGCAGACCGCGGCAACGACCGGATGCTCCTCGTCGACAGTGCACGCCACATCTACTGGCGCTATCCGGGCAGCCGGCCGATCGCAATGCCCTTCCGGTTCGGCGACGACACGTTCTTCGGGCCGCGCCACGACCGGATCATCTCCAACCAGGAAGACCAGCACACGATCCAGATCATCTCCTTTCCCGGCCGGAAGATCCTCTGGCGCTACGGCCACGTGAACGTGCACGGCGGCCGTCCCGGCTACCTGAACACGCCCGACGACGCCTACCTCCTCGCCCACAACGTCGTGTCGGTGGCCGACGCCTATAACTGTCGCGTCCTCTTCATCTCGGCGGCGCACCGGATCGTGCGGCAGTACGGGACGACGGGCGTCTGCCGCCACGATCCCCCGCGGTACCTCGGTGCAGTGAACGGCGCGACGCCGCTCACCGGCGGCGGGACGCTCGTCAGCGAGATCGCCGGCTCCTGGGTCGACAACATCGGCCCGACCGGCAGGCTCCGCTGGGCGGTACAGGCGCCGGTCTCGTACCCGTCCGATCCGCAGCTGATCGGGCAAAACCGCATCCTGCTCGCCGACTACACGAGCCCGGGAGCGGCGATCATCATGAACCGCAGCGGCCGGGTGCTCTGGCGCTACCGGCCCGCGAGTGGGCCGAACGCACTGAACCATCCGTCGCTTGCGACGCTGATCGCACCGGGCCTCGTGGCGATCAACGACGACTACCGCGACCGCGTCGTCGTCGTCAGCATCCGCACACACCGGATCGTCTGGCAGTACGGCCACACCGATGTCGCCGGAACGGCTCCCGGATACCTGAACACTCCCGACGGGCTCGACCTGCTGCCCACCGCCGCCGCGCAGGCCTCGCCCGTCCTCGTGCGGCTGCTCACCCGGCACGCGGCTGTGGCGGCGCCCGCCGCCGCCGCCGCCGCCGCCACAGCGACCGGGCCCGCCGCGTCGGGCGGCGGCCTGCGCACTGGCATTCCCTACACGCTGCCTGCCCCCGTCCAACGCGAGGTCGCGGTCGCGCACGGAGGCGCAGTGCTCCTCGCCGGCGGGCTCGACGCGGCGGGCTCGTCGACCGACGGCGTCTTCCGGATGAACCCGGTAACGGGGGCGCTCTCGTCACTCGGCACCGTCCCGCAGGCTTTTCACGATGCGGCGGGCGCGGTGCTGGGCGGCAGCCTGTACGTGTTCGGAGGCGGTGCGGCGCAGAGCAGCGACACCGTGCAGCGCTTCGACCTTGCCACGCACACCGGCACAATCTCCGGCCGGTTGCCGCGCCCGCTGTCGGACATTGCCGCCGCACAGACGGCGAGCGGGGTCTACCTGGTCGGTGGCTACGACGGAGTCGCTCCCCGCCGCGAGATCTACCGCACGAGTGACGGAACGCACTTCACGCTGGTCGCCCGCCTGCCCGTCGGACTTCGCTATCCCGCGGTGGCGGCACTGGGGACGACCGTCGTGATCGCCGGCGGAACCTCGGCGAACGGCGCCGCCTCGACCGTCTACCTCCTCGACACGCAGACGGGCCGCGTGCACCTCGCCGGCCGTCTGCCCGCCGCGAGGGCACACGCCCAGGCGTTTGCCCTCGGCGGCGCCGTCTATGTCGTGGGCGGCGTCGACGCGAACGGCACGATCACGGGCGCCGTCACGAAGATCGACCCCGGCACCGGCCGCGTCACCGCGGTTGCCGGAGCCGTGCCGGTGAGCGACGCGGCCACCGTCGCCCTGCCGTCCTCTGCACTCGTGATCGGCGGGGTCACCTCCGGCGGGACCACCGGAACGGTTCGGCGTCTCGGTCTGCGCTGAGCGCGCGCGCCGTGGACGAACCAACCCCGTCGACGCGTGAGGGAGCGCAGAGACATCTCCGCTGGATCGCCCCAGACCGGACGAGCGCTCAGTAAAGTCGCGGTCGTGAAGAGCGGCATTCATCCCAACGAGCTCGCCGCGCGTCGCGAGCTGTTGCGCGCGTACGTCGTCGAGCAAGAGCTCGCGGGCTGCGTGCTCTTCGACGCGAGCTACATCCAGTACTTCACGAGCTTCGGCTTTCTCGCCACAGAACGCCCCGTCGCGTTCGTGGTTGCGGCCTCCGGAGAGACCGCCGTGTTCGTGCCCGAGTTCGAGGTCGAGCGCGTGCGCGAGGAGACCGGCTTCGCCCGGGTCGAGTCCTATCCGGAGTACCCGGGGCTCGAGCATCCGATGCGACTTCTGGCTCGGGTGCTCGACGATCTGGGGATCTCCGGCCCGGCCGGCGCCGACCAGGACGGTTACCCGGGCATTCTCGGCTACGCCGGCCCCGCGCTCAGCGAGGCGTCAGGGCATCCCGTCACGGTGCTCACCACGTTCATCGAGCGGATGATGGTGCGCAAGAGCCCGGCCGAGGTTGCGCTGATTCGCGAGAGCGCGCGCTGGTGCGAACACGCCCACCGGCTGCTCCAGCAGTACACACAGCCCGGCGTCACGGAAGCGGCGGCGAGCCTGCGCGCTGGGCACGAGGCCACCCTCACCATGCTCGCGCAGCTCGGCGCCGAGTTCGGAGGACAGCAGGGCTCGTCGGACGGCGCCGTCGCGGGCTACCGCGGGCAGATCGGACGGCGAAGCTCGTGGGCACATGCGATCGCGCACAACATCGAGTTCCAGCGGGGTGACGTCCTCGTGACCGAAACGAGCGCGCCGGTCTGGGGCTACAACGCGGAGCTCGAGCGGGCGATGGTGATCGGCACACCCACATCCGAGATGCGGCGGCTCTTCGGTCACATGCTCGCCGCGCAGGAGACGGCATTCGCGGCGCTGCGGCCCGGCGTCACCTGCGCGGAGGTCGACGGCGCGGTGCTCGACTACTTCAAGGCGAACGACCTTCTGCCCTACTGGCGCCAGCATGTGGGCCACGCGATCGGGTTGCGCAACCACGAGGCGCCGTTCCTCGACATCGGTGATCACACACGCGTGGAGGAAGGCATGGTCTTCACGATCGAGCCGGGCGTCTACTCGAGCGAGGTCGGCGGATTTCGCCATTCGGACACTGTCCTCGTCACCCCCGACGGCATCGAGATCCTCACCGACTATCCACGCGATCTCGCAAGCCTGACGATCGACGGCTGAGGCTGCATGAGCCGTAGACTCGACGGAGGCTCACAGGTAGCAGAGGCGCCGGCTTGGCCGGTGCCGGAGCGGAAACACATCGGGCAGCCGAAGGTTGCCCTATGAGCCGTAGGCTCGACGGAGGCTCACAGGGAGCGGAGGCGCCGGCTTCGCCGGCGCCGAAGCGGAGACACATCGGGCAGCCGAAGGTTGCCCGATGAGCCGTAGGCTTGACGGAGGCTCACAGGTAGCGGAGGCGCCGGCCTGGACGGCGCCGAAGCGGAGACTCATAGGGCAGCCGAAGGTTGCCCTATGAGCGCCTGGGACCCGAACCCCGATCTCGCCGCAGCCGCGACGCTCGGCAACGCGCTGCGCGCGGCCGGCTACACGACCGAGGCGATCGAGGAGCTGCTCGGCGACGACGGTCCGTCCGCCGACCTCGCCGAGTCGGTCGTCTTCGAGCGGCGACTGCCGTCCTCGCAGATCGCGACGGCCATTCGGCTGCTGCTCCTGCAGCGCCCCGTCGAACGCGCGGACGCAGCCGCGGCGCTGACGCTCGACGGCGTCGCCGCATTGCTCACGATCGGGCTCGTCACCGAGCACGGCACGCAGCTCGTGCCGCGGGCCCGCATCGTTCCGTCGGAGGAGCTGCTGCTCGCATTCGACGGATTCTCGCGCGGCGACGACGATCCGCCCGGCTGGGTCTCGAGCTTCACACCCACCGCCTACTGGCTCGCCTCGCTCACGCCGCGCCGGCGCGTGGGCCGGGCACTCGACATCGGCACCGGCAACGGGGCGCACGCGTTGCTGGCGGCGCGTCACGCCGACCGGGTGACCGCGACCGACATCAACCCGCGCGCGCTGGCGTTCACGCAGATCAGCGCTGCACTGAACGGCATCGACAACGTCGAGACGCGCCTCGGCAGCCTCTTCGAGCCGGTCGCGGGCGAGACCTTCGACCTCATCACCTGCAACGCCCCGTATGTGATCTCGCCGGAGAGCCGGTGGCAATACCGCGACGGCGGCCTGCCCGGTGACCAGCTGTCTGAGCGCGTCGTGCGCGAGTCGGCGCTCCATCTCGCCGACGGCGGCCACGCCTCCGTGCTCGTGAGCTGGCTCGCTGAGTCGGAGGACGAGCCCGACGAACGCGTCTACACGTGGCTCGAAGGCAACGGCTGCGACGCCTGGGTGCTCGGCCTGAGCGGCGCCGACCCGCTCGACCACGCGGCCGGCTGGAACGAGCACTTCGCCGGCGACGCCGACTCGATGGGAGCGGCGCTCGATGACTGGGCATCGTACTTCGAGGCGCTCGACGCAGGCTGGGTGACCGAGGGCGCCGTGCTGATGCGCAAACGCGCGAGCGAGCACCACGTGGTTCGCGCCGACCCAGTCGACGAAGAGGAGCTCGAATTCGCCAGCGACCAGATCGAGCGTGTCTTCACCGCGCTTGCTCTCCTCGCGGAGCAGGGCGCGGCCGCCGTCAAAGACGCGCACCTCTCACTTGCCGAAGAGGTGCGCTTCGACCAGGAGCTCGATCGTCGCGGTGATGTGCAGGAGACCCGGATCGTGCTCGACGAGGGAACCTGCCCCGACCTCGAGCTCGAGCTGGAGACGGCTCAGGTGCTGACATCGCTCGACGGTCACACGACGCTCGACCAGGCGGTCGAGCGCACAGCGCGCCGGCTCGGCCTCGGCCGGCGCGAGACGGCCGAGTTGCGCCACGACGCTCTCGAGGTGGTACGGGAGCTCTTCGAGCTCGGGTTCTTCGACCTCGCGCGCGTGCGCGCGTGACGTTGGGCGCCCGTCCTCAGCCGCGCTGAGTTTCCGGCCAGCCTCCTATGCCCGGCTCGTGCGCGAGCAGCGCGGCGCCGGCGACGACCGCCGCGAACGACGCGATGCGGACAGCCGAGTACGCCCCGCCCGGCAGGCGCTCGTGGAAGACGATGATGCCGGCGGCGATCGGCAAAGCATTCGTGAGCAACGTCGAGGTGCCCGCGGTCGCGAGGGCACGGCCACGCTGGAACCCGAACTGCAGCGCGGTGAACGCGGCGCCGTGCGCGGCGAGCACGACAGCGATCAGCACGAGCCACAGGCCCCCCGCGAAGACCGACTTCGTCGCCACATCGCCGGCGGCGTACAGCACCCCGGCCGCGATCCCGAGCCCGGCGCCGGGAGCGAGCACGCTTCCCCCGAGCACGCCGATGCACGACGCTACAACGGAGGCGACGAGCCAGACCACGATTGCCGCGGCGCGCGGATGATGGCCGGCTGCGGCTCCGCCCACGAGCGAGACCGCAAGCAGCAGAAGACCAGCCGTCGAGACGACAACTGCGAGGCGCTCGCGTCCCGAGAGCGAGACACCGGTGCGATGCGCGAGCAACGCGAGGACGCCGATGCCGCCGGCCGCGACAGCCTGCACGAGCGATAGTGGGGCGAGCGCGAGTGCCGCGATGTACAGCGCCCAGCCTGCCAGCCCGACGACGAAGCCCGAGAGCCAGCGCAGGTTGCGAAAGAGCAGCCGCAACGACGCGACGGGATGGCGGAGCGAGAGCCTCGGCAGTCCCGACGCGGCGGTGTGCTGTGCGATCCAGCCCCAGTTGAGCGCGAACGCCGAAGCGAACGCGAGCACGAGCCCGGCGCCGATGCTCACCGTCTGCCCTGGAAGGGGAGGTACGCCTCGGCGGCGAGCGCAGCGACCCCGACACGCGGCAGGTCACGGCGACGCTCGTAGACGACGAACCGCCGCTCCCAGCGCGGTGCGAACTTGCGGTTGAAGTGCAGCAGGTTGTCGAGCTGAAAGTGTCCTTTGAGGGTCATGAGCGCGCGCCGCTGCACGCTCTGCAAGCTCGAGAGCACGGCCTCGGGCGCGAGCAGCGCAGCGAAGGGCGCGAAGTTCAGCGACACGCGCTCGTACTCGTTCTCCCGGGCCCACGCCACCGTCTCGCAGATCAGCCACTCGTTGAACCCGTTCGGGCTGTCGCGCAGCCGCGGCATCGACGACAGCGACAGCGCGCGGCCCACCGCCGAGACCGCGAAGTGCAGGAATCCGGTCACGCTCCCGTCGGGTCCGAAGCCGACCACAAAGAGCGCCTCGCGGTCGCCGAGCCGGAACAGCCGATCGAGCGCCATCACGAAGCCGCGCTCGGGCTCGCTCCCGCGCCAGGCACGCGCGACACCTTCGAGCTCGTCGCGCAGCCGCTGGTCGAACTGACTCGGGTGCAGGATCCGCGCGGTGTAACCGGCACGCTCCAGCCGGTGCACCGACTGGCGCACCTTGCGGATCGCGCGTCCGTCGAGCGAAAACGTCTTGACGTCGACCACCGCCTCGTCGCCGTGATAGAGCGAGTGCAAGCCGTGCCGTGCATAGAGGGGCAACCACCGCTCGGAGGCACCGAGGATCGCGACACGCCAGTCACGCGCGTGAGCATGGGCAACGAAGGCATCGAGCAGCGCGTCGAACTCCTCCGGCGGGCCGATCGGGTCACCCGAAACGATCGCCACTCCCCCGACGACGCGATAGGCGAGGAACGCCGACTCGTCCCGGCTGAAGAAGTACGACTTGTCGGCTCGGAGCACGAACGGTGCGAGTGTGTCCACCCCCCACGACTGCACGAGAGCAGAGGCAAGCTCATGCTCGTGATGCGCCTGAAGCACCTTGTGCCGCCACGGCGAGAGCCAGGCCGCAGCGATCCAGAGGGTCAGCGCCACACCGAGCAGGAGCAGCGAGAGCGGGAACCACTCGCCGAAGTGCCCGGCCAGTTCGGGCGAGCCGGCGGCGTGCAGGCCGATGAGATCGGGGCCGATCTCGCGCAGCGCGAACCGAAAGGTGAGCGGCTGGGCAGCGTCGATCCTGTTGATCCAGAGCGCGGCGAACGCGTAGGCGACGACAAGCGTCGCTGAGAACAGAAGCCGCTGCACGGCGACCCGCCGCGTGGCGGCATCGCCCGGCCCGTCGAAGTCGTGCCGCCGCGCAAGCAGCAGCGTGAGGATGACAACGGAAGCCAGCGTGCCGTCGTTGATTCCATGCAGCACGTGCAGCGTCGCCGAGGCTGCGGCAACGACTGTGGCGACCTGCCAGGCGCGACGCCGCCGGCGCACCAGCCCGCGCGCGGCTACGAGCAGCGCCACCGACACGACGACCCCGGCGGCGCGTGCGAGCGGCCCGACTGCATCAGGGGTGACGTTGCGAAGCAGGCCGCCGTTGTCACCCGGCAACACCGTGTGCAACAGGTTGAGCACCGCTCCCACGCCGACGAGCACGCCGACGATCGCTGCCGCACGCGCGCGGCGCCGGTCGACCGCGAGTGCTGCCGCGCCGATGGCGACGATCGCCGCCGGCAGGTACACGGCCGAGAGGCGGCCCGCGACGTTGAACGCGTCCCGAGCGGCGATCTGGCGCACGACTGCGATCGAGACGCCCGTCTGCAGGTACGAGAACGTTCCGATCCCCACGGCGAAGAGCAGCGCCGCCGGCAACCGGGCGATTTGCGCCCAGCGCGCATACAGGCCGAGCGCGACGGCGGCGATACCCCAGATCAGCGTGAACCACACGAGCGAGGCCGACGCGTGCCGGGCCAGCTCGTCGAGCGGCAACGCGAGCCGGATCTGCGGCCCCGGTAGCGCCGGGTTGAACAGATACAGCCAGCCGCTGCCCGCGATCGCAGCGACGAGCAGAACCGGGACGGCGCCGAGCTTACGCAGCATGAAGCCTCTTGGACATCGCAATGAGCGCACGCGACGCGTTACCGCGCCAGATCGCCCAGTTGTGCCCGCCGCGCACGACGAAGTAGTGGTGCGGCAAGCGGAGGCGACGCAACTGCGCGGCGAAAGCCGTGTTCTGACCGACGAAGTGGTCGCCGGTGCCGCTGTAGAACCAGAAGTACGTGTGGTCCCGCCGCAGGCGTGCGGCTTGCCGGCCGAGCGTCAGGGCCGGACTGTTCTTGGCGAGTGCAGCGCGGCTGGTGCCGAAGATCGAACGGATCGGATCCGCGAGCTGGTAGCCGGACCAGCTCTCGAGCACGCCGAACTCGCCCGGATGGTGGATGCCGATGTTCAACGACCCGTAACCCCCCTCGGAGAGCCCCGCGAGGGCCCGCGCGCTGCCGCGGGCGATCGTCCGGTACCGCGCGTCAACTGCGTGGACGAGGTCGCGCGCCACGAAGGTCTCCCAGCCCGATTTCGACCGTACGCCGTTTACCCACTCCTCGTCGGTGAACGACCCGGTCGAGCCGAACGGCATCACGAGGATCGCCGGCTTGATCTTGTGCAGGGCGACGAGCTCGTCCTCGACGACTCCCATCCTGACCGTGTCGAGGAATGCTCCGGGCCGGCCGGGGACCCCGTGCAGCAGGTAGATGACGGGGTAGCGGCGGTGCGGGCTCGAGGCGTACCCGGGCGGCAGGTAGACGTCGATCGGCTGGGTGCGCCCGCCGAGCGCGGGGCTCGTGAGGTAGAAGCGCGTCGCAACCCCTTTGGTGTGCACGTAGGTGGGATCCTTCGGTGGGGCGAAACCGCGGTAGACCCAGAAGTTGTCGACGTACCGGTAGGTTCCGACGAGCCCGACGGCGAGGAACGCCGCCAGTCCAACGGCAACGACGGGTACGCGAATGCGGAAGGGTAGGGGCAGGGCGAAGCCGAGCACGGCTCTCGTTGTACGCAATCGAGTTCCCGACTGGCTAAAGCAGGGGTTAAGCGCTGATTACGCAGGCTTAGCGAGATGCGAGAGCGCAAGCCCGAGCCAGACGCGTGCATGCGCCTGCCAGAGTGCCGTCGTGTGGCCGCCGCTGTACACAGCGAAGAGGTGCTTCACGTGCGCGGCGGTGAGCTCGTGATCAAACTGCCGGTTCTCGGCGAGGAACCGCTTGTCGCCGTCGCCCACGTAGAACCCGAAAAAGGTCGGCCGCCGCCGTTCGTCCGCCTTCAGCACCGGGACCAGGTTGTGCGCGCTCGTCGCCGGCCCGGTGGCGAGCGCCACGGTGCCGGTCGGGTCGGTCGCATGGAAGTACCCGGACCACGACTCGATCACCGAAAAGCGCCCGAGGTGGCCCAGGCCGAGGATCGTCGCGCCGTAGCCCCCGGCCGACAGACCGATGAGCGCCCGGCCGGCGCGCGATCGGATCGTTCGAAACCGCTTGTCGATCACGTCCGGGACCTCCCCCGAGATGAAGGTCTCCCAGTCGCGCCCCGTTCCCCAGTTGAGGTACTCCGGATCGGAGTCGTTGTCCCGCGCTCCCTGCGGCAGGACGAGAATCGCCGGCCCGGCTCGTTCGAGCGCCGTCGCCAGCCAGGCATTCCCGCGATAGGTGGTCGGGCCCGCCGGGAGGCCGTGCAGGAAGTACACGACGGGGTAGCGCTCGCCACTTGTTGCATAGCCCGCGGGCAGGAGAACGAGTGCATGCTCGGTGCCCCCGAGCGCCACCGACTGGATCGGCTCGTCGAGGTCACGGCTCTGCCGTTCGAGCGCTGCCACCGCCACCGTGGCGAACACCGCGGTGAGCCCAACGAGACAGACAGCGACAACGGCGCGCCTCATGGTCTCAGTTGTAGCCGCGAAACCTAAGACCTAACCGAGTCTTCACATCGCGTTGACTAGGGTCGCGGGGTGAGCGCGCTCGCCACTCTGATTGCCGCCGCGGCCCTGCTTCCCGGCTTCCACCAGGTCGCAGCCGGTCCGCACGGCGGCCTGATCGAGACGGGGACGTTTCCGGGCGAGACCCGGCCCGGGCTCGTCTACCTACCACCGGGGTTCACGCGCTCACGCACGTATCCCGTCGTCTACCTGCTGCACGGGATGCCGGGCTCCCCGTCCGAATACGTGTCGGGGACCGACCTCGCCGGCTTCGCCGACAGCGGAATCGTGAGCGGTGCGATCCCACCGTTTCTCGCGGTGCTGCCCGCGGCGGGACCGGCCAACCGCTACAACGGCGAGTGGGCCGGGCCGATCGCCACAGCGCTCGTCGACGAGATCGTGCCGTGGGTCGACGCGAACCTGCCGACCATCGCAACGCCGCGCGCCCGCGTGATCGCTGGCCTTTCGGCCGGCGGCTTCGGCGCCGTCGACATCGGCCTGCACCACCTCGACGTCTTCGGCACGATCGAGTCGTGGTCGGGGTACTTCCGGCCGCTGCACGATGGGTGGCTCGAGCACGCGTCGCTTCAGACGCTGGCCGCCAACGACCCGACGAAGCTCGCGCCGGCGCTCGGCGCCACCCTGCGCCGCGACCGCACGCGATTCTTCCTGTCGAGCGGGCCGGCGCACAGCCACTGGTTCAAGCCTGCGCAGACGAGCGCGTTCGCCCATGAGCTCCGTGGGGTCGGAGTCCCCGTCAGCTACCACTTCTATTCGCAAACGCACGGCGAGTGGCGCTCGCAGGTCGACACCGGCCTTGCCTGGGCGCTGCGCCTGGCGCCGTAACGGGAATCATCCGCAACGTGCGCGCTTTTGTCCGCGTATCCACTTGCGCGACGCGGGCCGCGCGTCATACATTGCGACTCCCGCCGGGCGCGGAGCGCGAGTAGGTCGAAGCCCCGCCGAGCGGTCGTGACGGACGCAAGTCTTGATCGGTCGGTCGGCGAGGTGGACGAAAGCGCCACCGACCCGGTGGGATTTTCTTTTTAGCGGGCGGGGAAGCCGGGCGTCAAGAGGACGCGCTCGTCGGCGAGGATCGTCATTGCCGCGTAGCCGCGTTGCAGCTGCGCCGTCCATGCGGGCCCCGCCTCTCCCATCGCGAACGCGGCTGTCGCATAGGCGTCGGCGGTCCCGAGCTCGGGCCCCGTGATCGTGACCGACAGCACGCCTTCGGAGGGACGCGACGTGTGCGGGTCGACGACGTGTTCGCCGCGCGCATAGGCTCCGGACGTCGCGACGGCAAGGTCATTTGCCTCGACGACCTTGGCGATGCGGTCGCGGATCGTCGGGTGCTGGATCCCGACGCGCCAGACGTCGTCGGGAACCGCCCGGCCGCGCAGCACCATGTCCCCGCCCGCGCTGACGGCGAAGTTGCGGGCGCCGCCGTCAGCGAGGATCGCGGCGGCCCGGTCGACAGCCCAGCCTTTGACGAGCCCCGACGGGTCGACGAGACCCGGCAGCGGGGCCCTTGCGTCGAAGTACCCGCCGGTCTCCTCGCGCAACTCGTCGCAGCGGTCGAGGATCTCGCGCACTGTCGGGTGCGCGTCGCCGAGCGCGAGCTCCCCGCGGTTCAGGCGGCTGATCTCACTGCCCGCCTTGTAGGTGCTGAACGTCTCGTCGACGAACCGGAACCAGTCGAACACACCGTCGAGCATCGCGTCGTCGCAGCCGTCGTCGCGGAGGTCCACGATGATCGGCATCCCCATCACGTGCTCGACGCGCGGCTTCACCAGACCCTGGCCTGCAGAATCGCCGACTGCAGCGAGGCCGCGAAACCATCGCTCGTGTAGGTCGCCCCGGAGATCAGGTTGATCCCTGTGCTCTGAGCCTGCAGCGTCTCCTGGATCAGGTACGGAAGAGCCTGCTGGTTGATGAACACCGAGCGGCTGGTGTGGTTCGGGAAGACGGGCACCTTGACCGCCGTGATCTTGCGCAGAATGGTCTTGTGCTTCGTCTTGAGCACGGTGGTCGTGGTCTTCGAGACGACGATCAGCACCTGCACCTCTCCCCACTGGCCGGCCGACCCGGCCGCGCCGGTGAACGCCTTCCGGATCGTGACGACCTTCTTCTTGACGGCTGCCTTGTGCTGCGCCGTCGTCGCGGCCCACGCATCGACGCTCGGCAGGACGAGCGCGGTGACGCTGATGACAACGGTGATGGCTTTGCGCATCGTGGCTCCTTTGTTCTCTAGATCAGTGCGAAGCGTTCGGCGTGGACGTTCCGCCGCGGGACGTGTGCGCGGCGGAGATTTTTGTCGATGACGTCGATCATCGCGGGCGGCCCGCAGAGGAACACATCCCGCTCTGCGATGTCGGGGACGAGCTCGATGAGATGGGACGGCGAGAGCAGGTCGCGCCCCCCGGCGCGGTGATCGCCGACCACGAAGTGCACGACAGCGCCGCGCTCGGCCGCGAGCTGCTCGAGCTCGTCGCGGAAGACGATGTCCTCCTCCGAGACGACGCGGTAGAGCACGACGAGCTCGCCGTGCATCGTCTCGAAGAGCGCGCGGATCGGCGTGATGCCGATGCCGCCGGCGATCAGCACCGCCTTCTCGCGCCGGCGTAGGTCTTCGGTGAAGACTCCGAGCGGACCCTCGGCGACGACGCGCGTCCCGGGCCGAAGGTCGCCGAGCCGAGCAGTGTGGTCGCCGAGCGCCTTGACCGTGATGCGAAGCGACCGTCCGTCGGGAGCGGCCGAGAGCGAGAACGGGTGGGCGCTCCAGATGTGGCGCCGGTCGAGAAAACGCCACAGGAAGAACTGCCCGGCCCGGGCGGAGAGACGCTCGAGGTTGCGTCCCGTGATCGTGACGGAGACGACATCCTGGGCCTCCTCGGTCACCTGCGCGACGCGCAGCCGATGCCGGAACGCACCGACAGCGGGCACGAGGAGGCGGAACCCGACGAGGACGACGATCGTTGCGATGAAGAGGCCGCGCCAGTAGTCGGCGGCGATGCGATCGAGGACGAGCTCGTTGCCGGTCGGGATCTCGTGGAACCACGAGAGCGCGATGCCGGCGTAGGCCATCAGGTGGACGGCGTACCACCACTCGTACGACAGCCGGCGGCGGACGATCACGAGCGACGTCGCTACGACGCCGATCATGAGGGCCGTGCCGACCGTCGCCGTGATCATCCCCGGATAGATGCCCCCGCCGAGCATCGTCGAGATCTCTTTCCCGAGCGTGTACTTGTCGAGCAGCGCGTAGCCCCAGACCGTGAACACGACGTGCGCGACCACAAGGTCGATGCAGATGTGGCCGTTCCAGCGGTGCCAGCGGGTGAGCCGGTCGAACCCGACGACGCGCTCGAGAGCCGGCACGCGGGCGAGCAGGATGACCTGGATGAGCGCGAGGTACGCGCTCTGCAGTCCGGTGAGGCGGCCGATGCTCGTCAGGAGCGCACCGGTCGAGTGCACGGTGAGGTTGCCGCCGTGGACCCAGAGCCAGGTGATCCCCACCGCGTTCCCGACGACGAGGGCGCCGACGAGCCCGGCAGCGGCCCGGCGGCGCGCGAGCGAGCTCCGGACCGCACCGCCATGCGCCGTCGGTTGGGCGATCGCTACACCTGCCATCGCCACAACGTAGAGGCGCTTTCTGAGAATCACCTGAACGGGCAGCGACTCTTAGCACGGTCTTAGCCGACGCTGGTGGCATCCTCGGCGCATGCTGGGATTCGCAATCGGCCTCGTGGCGCTCCTGGCGGGCCCGACACTCGCGACGCCGCCGTCCATCTCCGGGACGCTGCAGCAGGGCGCGAAGCTGACCGCGACGGCCGGCAGCTGGGCCGGCAGCGGCACGATCACCTACGCCTACCAGTGGTACCGCTGCACGAGCAGCGGCTCCCACTGCAGCTCGATCCACGGCGCGACCACAGGCCGCTACACCGAAGTCGCGGCCGACATCGGCCACACGATCGGCCTCACCGTCCGGGCAACCGACTCGACCGGCACCACACCCGCCTACGCCCCGCTCGCCGGGCTCGTCGCCGCAGCGGGCTCGGCGCTCAGCCCAGCGACGCAGCCGACCCTCGCCGGGACGGTGACCTCCGGCGCCGTCCTGACGGTGACACCCGGTACGTGGTCGGGCTCGCCGACCGCGTTCACGTACACCTGGCTGCGGTGCAACCCGAACGGCCGCGTGTGCACGGCGATCGCCGGCGCGACGACGGCGAGCTACACGCTCACGACCGACGACTCCGGCCACACGATCGTCGCCACGGTCGACGCCACCGCCGGCACGGCCACGCAGGCCGTGCTGACGGTGGCGTCCGCCGTCGTTCCGTAGCCGGACGTTCCTACGAACGCGACCCGAGTGTCGCGTCGAACGTCTTCGACTGGCGCCCGCGCAGCACCGTGATCGACAGCTTGTCGCCCGGCTTGCGCCCGGCGATGATCGCGCGCAACTGCGCGGCCGTCGCGACCTTGGCGCCGTCGACGGCGGTGATCACGTCGCCCGCCTTCAGACCGGCGTTCTTGGCGGCGCTGCCCGTCTCGACCGATCCGACGGACACGCCGTTCCCGTTCGGGGCGGTCGAGACGGAGACTCCGAGGAGGGCGTGCTGGGCCTTGCCCGTGGCGATCAGCTGTGCGGCGATCGACTGCACCATGTTGGACGGAACGGCGAAGCCGACGCCGTCGCTGGCGCCCGACTGGCTCTGGATCTGCGACGTGATCCCGATCACCTTCCCGTTCATGTCGAGCAGCGGGCCGCCGGAGTTACCGTGATTGATCGCCGCATCGGTCTGGATTGCACCTTCGATCGGCGTCGAGTCCGGCGCCTGGATCTCGCGGTTGACGGCGCTGACGATGCCGCTCGTCACGGTGCCGTCGAGGCCGAACGGGTTGCCGATCGCGACGACGCCGTCGCCGACGGCGACCTTGCTGGAGTCGGCGAGGACGAGCGGAACGAGCTTCGACGCGGGCGCGTCCACATGCAGCACCGCGATGTCGGTCGAGGGATCCGCGCCGACGACGGTCGCCTTGTAGGTCGAGCCGTCGGAGAACTTCACCGACACCGAGCTCGCGCCGGCGACGACGTGCTGATTCGTGACGATGTCGCCCTTGGTGTCGTAGACGAAGCCGCTCCCTTCGGCCTGGCTCGAAGGCTGGCCGCTGCCGTAGGGGAACGGCGCTGCGCCGCCGGCTGCGAGGGTCGCGTCCACCTCGACGACGCTCGGACCGTCGGTCTTCGCGACCTGACCGACCGACAGCGCCCCGACGGCGACGTTTGCGACGTTGGTCGCGGCGGGGGTCACGACCGTGGTCGTGCGAGAGGTGTTGTGCGTGAGCGCGACGACTCCGGCGCCGGCACCTCCGCCGGCGAGCGTCGCGGTCGCCAGCATGGCGACGAGGCGATTTCTGTTACTGGGCATACGGTTCTCGTCCTCCTCGTGCTCGATGTCTTCTCTCAGGAGACCACACGCCTCTATGTCGCGGCTGAGGGGGACCTAGGAAGAACCGAAGAAGGCAGAGTGTGCGCGTGTTCTCGCTGCCCCCCGCCTTCGTGCACCACGACTTCCGGCGTCTGTGGTCGTCCATGCTCTGCTCGGGACTGGCGACGCAGATGGCAGCCGTTGCCGTCGGGTGGCAAGTGTATGCGATCCACCACAGCGCCTTCGACCTCGGCCTCGTCGGGCTCGCCGAATTCGCACCGGTGCCGCTGCTCGCGCTCCCCGCCGGCCAGATCGCGGACCGGCTCCCGCGCGTCGGCGTCGTGATCGTCTGGGGGTTCGCCGAAGCCGTCGTCACCGGGCTGCTGCTCGTCGTCACGATCCACGGCGCCCACCGGCTGTGGCAGTTCCTCGCGCTGGCGGCGGCGACGGGGGCAATGGCCGCCTTCGGTAATCCGGCCAACCGATCGTTGACCCCGGAGCTCGTGCCGACCCACCTGCTGCCCGGTGCGCTCGCGCTTCGCTCGATCGCCGGGCAGAGCTCGACGATCGCCGGGCCGGCGATCGGCGGCCTGCTCTTCGCGATTCGCCCGGAGGCCGTCTATTCGACCGGCATCGTCCTGCTCGTCCTGTCGTCGCTGATCCTGCTGCCCGTGGAGCGCCCGGAGGCGCTCGTGCGCAGCGGCCCGGCGCCGCCGCGGCTCGACAGCCTGCTCCGGGGCATCAACTTCATCCGCGCGACGCCGGTCCTCCTGGGAGCGATCACGCTCGACCTGTTCGCCGTGCTGCTCGGCGGGGCGGTGGCGCTGCTGCCCCTCTATGCGCGCTCGATCCTGCACACCGGTCCGCTCGGCCTCGGCATCCTGCGCAGCTCGATCGCGGTCGGCGCCCTGGTCGCCGGCGTCCGGATTGCGCGCAGGCCGCTCGGCGGCCGGGCCGGGCACACGCTCCTGATCGCCGTCGGCGTCTTCGGCCTGAGCATGGTCGTGTTCGGGCTGTCGCGCTGGTTTCTCCTCTCGGCGGTCGCGCTCGCAGTCAGCGGGTTCGTCGACATGATCTCGATGAACATCCGGTCGACCACCGTCGCCATCGCGACGCCGAACAACGTGCGCGGGCGTGTGAACGCCGTCGAGAGCGTGTTCGTCGGCGCATCGAACGAGCTCGGCGCCTTCGAGTCGGGGGCGGCTGCGGCGCTCGTCGGGGCGGTGCCGGCCGTCGTCGCCGGCGGGGTGTTGACCATGCTGCTCGCGCTCGTGTGGCCGAAGCTCTTCCCGGCCCTCGCGCGCGTCGACCGGCTGGCTGATCTGAGCCCGTCAGCCGCCGGTCTTGGAAAAGTGCTGCCAGTCGGGCGAGCCGGCCCACCGGCCGCCCCAGAACCAACCGACTGACGCGAATGCGCGCACCAGGACCCCGCCGGGCAGCGCCATCCCGCGCCGGTAACGCGAACGATCGAGGTAGCTCCGGCCCGCCGGAGGCAGCACGCGGCCGCCCGCGAGATAGGGGTTCTCGACCGTGTTCACGTCGATCGCCTCGCCGTAGGCGTGCACCGACCAGCTCGGGGGCCCGGACGCAACGGCGTGGCGACAGTTGAAGGCCGAGGTGTTGTCGGCGGCCATCGAGCGGGCGTCACTGCCGCCGTAGCGAGCGACGGGCCGCATGCGGCGAATCGGAAAACGCGCGACGTAGAGGCGTCGGAACACCGTCTCGGCGTCGGCGACGACGCGCCTGTTGACGACGAGCGCGCCGGTGTGCGCGCGGCCGTCGAACCCGACGTAGGAGACGTGCACGAGCCGGAGCTCGGCTGGCCCGACCGGACAGCCCGGACGCCACGACCCACCGAGTTGCGCGGCGGTGACAGGCGCCGTCGAGGCGTGAAACGGCGGCAGAACGACCACTGCGCCCCGCAGCGTACTCTTCGACCCCGATGCTGATCCTCGCGCTCGCCCTGGCATTCGCCTGCCCGCAGAAGATCCAGGTGGTTGCGCCAACAGCCCATTCGACGGTGGCTGCACTCTCGGTGCGCGAGTGCGGCCGGCTCGTCCTCGGCCCGTGGCGCGCCCGCGTCGGACGCAGCGGCGTCTCGGCCCATCATGTGGAGGGTGACGGCACGACGCCGTCCGGCACCTTCGTGATCGGGCCGACGATCTACGGCGTCGGACGAAACCCCGGTGTGAAGCTCAACTACCACCGGCTTGCCTGCGGCGACTGGTGGGACGAGGACCCCGCCTCGCCGACCTACAACAGCTTCCGGCACGTCGCCTGCGGTACCGACCCACCCTTCGGCGGGGCGAGCGAGCCGCTGTGGCGCGACACGGTCGCCTACCGGGCGCTCGCGGTGATCCAGTACAACGTCGGGCCCGTCGTCCCGGGCCGGGGCAGCGGCATCTTCCTGCACGTCACGACCGGCCACTCGACCAACGGCTGCGTCTCTCTGGCCGCGCCGCACCTGCTCGAGCTCCTCCGGCGCCTCGTCCCCGGCGCGACGATCTCGATCCGTACTGCATAATTTGCATCTGTATGTATAGTTCGCAGAGATGCGGACTGCTGCAATCCTCGGTTGCGCCGGCTACGCCGGTCAAGAGACGCTCGACCGCGTGCTCGCGCACCCGGAGCTCGAGCTCCTCGCGCTCGGGTCGGACTCGCTCGCCGGACAGCCTGCGTTCGCCCTCGATCCGCGGCTCGACGGCTCGCTGCCTGCCTTCGTCGCCAACACTGCAGCGGCCGCGAGCGGCGCCGACGTCCTCTTTCTCTGCCTGGAGAACGACGAAGCGGCTGCGTTCGCGCCGCCCGCCGGCACCGTGGTCGTCGACCTCTCGGGCTCCCACCGGCTCGCCGACGACGAGCTCGCGCGCGCCTGGTACGGCACGGCACCGGGGGCCTGGAGCTACGGGCTGCCGGAGCTCTTCGCCCCGCAGGGCCCGCTGATTGCGAACCCCGGTTGCTACGCCACTGCCGCGCTGCTCGCCCTCGCCCCGCTCACCGGGTCGATCTCGAGGGCGATCGTCGACGCGAAGTCCGGCGTCTCGGGCGCCGGCAAGTCACTGAAAGCCTCCTCGCACGCGGGCTTCGTGCTTGAGAACCTGTCGGCATATGCGGTCGGCGCACACCGGCACGCACCGGAGATCGCGCAGCAGCTCGGCTTCGCCGTCTGCTTCGTACCGCACCTGCTGCCCGTGCGCCGCGGCCTGCTCGCCACCTGTTACGTCCAGACCGACGCCGACGTGCGGTCGCTGCTCGAGGACACCTATGCAGCAAGCGCGGTGGTGCGCGTCCTCCCCGAAGGCATCACGCCTGAGCTCACGCGCGTGCAGAGCACAGACGCGGCCGAGATCGGCGTCTTCGCCGACGGCGCGACCGGTACGACGATCGTGATCTGCGCCCTGGACAACCTCGGCAAGGGCGCCGCGGGGCAGGCGGTGCAGAACGCGAACCTCGCGCTCGGCCTCGACGAGACGGCCGGGCTGCGGCTGAGCGGGGTGCTGGTATGAGCCGTAGGCTTGACGGAGGCTCACAGGGAGCGGAGGCGCCGGCTTGGCCGGTGCCGGAGCGGAGAGTCATAGGGCAGCCGAAGGTTGCCCTATGAGCCGTAGGCTCGACGGAGGCTCACAGGTAGCGGAGGCGCCGGCTTGGCCGGTGCCGGAGCGGAGAGTCATAGGGCAGCCGAAGGTAGCCCGATGAGCGTCACAGCCGCGGCCGGCTTCGTCGCAGCGGGCGTGCATGCGCGCATTCGCAAGGAGAAGCTCGACCTGGCGCTGCTGCGCTCGGTGACCCCGGCGACCGGCGCCGCGCTGTGGACCCAGAACCGCGTGCTCGCTGCGCCGGTGGTCGTTTCGAAGCGGCATCTCGAGCTCGCAGAGCCGCAGGCGATCGTGATCAACTCCGGCGTCGCGAACGCGGCCACGGGCGAGCAGGGCATTGCCGACGCGGTCGCGACCGCCGAGCACGCCGCGGCCCTGCTCGGCCTCGCGCCTGAGCAGGTGATCGTGCTCTCGACCGGCGTGATCGGCGCGCCGTTGCCGATGGAGCGCGTGCTCGCCGGCGTCGCTGCGGCTGCAGCCGCGCTCTCCGAGGACGGCGGCACGGACGCCGCCGAGGCGATCCTCACCACCGACACGCACGCCAAGCGGGCCGTCGCGCACGGCGCAGGCTTCACCGTCGGAGGCATGGCCAAGGGCTCGGGGATGATCCATCCCAACCTCGCGACGATGCTCGCCGTCGTCACGACCGACTATCCCCTCGAGCGCGGCGAGGCGATCGACTTCCTCCGGCCCGCTGTCGAATCGAGCTTCAACGCGATCACGGTCGACGGCGAGTGCTCGACGAACGACGCCGTCGTGCTGCTCTCGTCGGGCGCGGCGCCGGTCGACCGGACGCCCGCGACCGACGAGGCGTTCGCCGCCGCTCTGCGCACTGTGTGCGCCGACCTGTCGCACCAGATCGTCGCCGACGGCGAGGGCGCGACACTGATCGCCGAGATCTCGGTCAGCGGCGCGACGAGCACTGCCGAGGCGAAAGCGATCGCCCAGCGGATCGCGACCTCCCCGCTCGTCAAGACCGCGCTGTTCGGTCACGACGCGAACTGGGGCCGCGTACTGATGGCCGCGGGCAGCGCGCCGTACAACGGCGGCTACGCCGACATCGATCCCGACCGCGCGACACTCCGCTACAACGACACGGTCGTTCTCGACCGCGGTTCTCCCACCAACGTCGAGCCGGACGTGTCGGGGCCGAGCTGCACGATCGCCCTCGATCTCGGCCTCGGCGACGGAAGCGCGACGTATCTGACGAGCGACCTCTCCTACGACTACGTGCGCATCAACGCGGAGTACCGCTCATGACGCGGCTCGTGGTCAAGGTCGGCGGCGCGGTCGCCGCCAGCTCGGCCGACCGGATCATGGGCCTGCGCGAGGAGGGGCACCAGGTCGTCGTCGTGCACGGTGCAGGGCCGCAGATCACCGACGAGATGGTCCGGCGCGGCATCCCGGTCGAGTTCGTGAACGGCCGCCGGCGCACGTCGCTCGCAGCGCTCGAGGTCGTGCGCGAGTCGATGCAGCAGGTCAACGCTGCTCTCTGCGCGGCGCTCGGCGACCTCGCAGCGCCGGTGTTCGGCGACGAGGCCGGCCTGCTCGCGGTGCCGGTCCCGCCGCTCGGCTGGGTCGGCGACCCGCTGCCGTGCCGGCCCGAGCAGATCCTGACGGCGATCGCCGCAGGGAAGATTCCGGTCGTCGCGCCGATCGCCGTCGGGCCGTTGAACGTGAACGCCGACGATGCGGCCGCCGCACTCGCGCTCGGGCTCGGTGCACGGCGCCTCGTCTTCCTGACCGACGTGGCCGGCTTGTACGTCGGCGACGAGGTGCTCGACGCGATCGACGTCGGCCGCGCAACCCGGATGCTCGCTGCGGGCGAGTTCGACGGCGGCATCGTGCCGAAGTTGAGGGCGGCCGCGCTGGCGGCCGGCAGCGGCATCAAGGCCGAGATCGGACGCACGGCGGTGGTGGCATGACGGTGGTGTCATGACGCAGCTCGCCTCGCTCACCAAGCTCCTTCCCACCTACGCGCGCCTCGACGTGACGTTCACCGACGGCGAGGGCTCGTACTTGATCGATGCCGAGGGGAAGCGCTACCTCGACCTGTTCGCCGGCATTGCCGTCGTCGGGCTGGGACACCGGCACCCCGCCCCGCTTGCCGCCGCGCAGGCGCAGCTCGAACGGCTCTGGCACGTGTCGAACCTCTACTTCACGGAGCCGATGCAGGAGCTCGCGCAGAAGCTCTCAGACCGCTTCGGCGGCTCGCAGGCGTTCTTCTGCAACTCCGGCGCCGAGTCGATCGAGGCCGCGCTCAAGTGGGCGCGCAAGGCGACCGGGCGCAGCGAGATCGTCGCGCTCGAGGGGTCGTTCCACGGACGGACGTTCGGCGCCCTTTCGGTCACCGGCCAGCCGGAAAAGCGCGCAGCGTTCGAGCCGCTCGTGCCGGGTGCGGTTTTCGCGACCCAGGAGACGCTCGCCGACCACGTGGGCCCGCAGACCGCCGCAATCCTGCTCGAGCCGGTGCAGGGCGAGGGCGGCGTGCATCCGCTCTCCCCCGCCGTGCTCGCGCAGGCGCGTGCGCTCGCCGACCGCCACGGTGCGCTGCTGATCCTGGACGAGGTGCAGACCGGCGTCGGGCGCAGCGGCGAGTTCTTCGCCTGGCAGCGCCTGGGTGTGAAGCCGCACGCCGTGACACTCGCGAAGGGCCTCGCGAACGGCCTGCCGATCGGGGCGCTGCTCGTCGCAGACGACGCGCCGACCGGCTTCGAGCCGGGCGACCACGCCTCGACCTTCGGCGGGAACCCGGTCGCCTGCGCCGCGGCCTGCGCCGTCGTCGACACCGTCGACGACGCGCTCCTCGAGCATGTCCGCTCGATCTCGGATCTCCTCGCCGCCGGTCTGTCGCAGTTCGGCGAGGTGCGAGGGCTCGGCCTGCTGCTCGCGGTCGAGCTCGACACGCCCGCCTGGCCCGTCGTCGAGGCGGCCCTCGAGCACGGGCTCGTGCTCGGCAGCGCAGGCGAGCGCACGCTGCGCCTGACGCCGCCGCTGACCATTTCGGCCTCCGAGGTCGCCCAGGCGATCACGCTCCTCACGGAGGTGCTGGCGTGACGACGAAGTTCGAGCGCCAGGGAACGATCCTGCGCCTCGTGCAGCACCAGCCCCTCTCGACCCAGGCCGAGGTTGCCGAGGCACTCCACGCGAGTGGCATCGAAGCCGTCCAGGCGACGGTCTCGCGTGACATCACACAGCTCGGCCTCGTCAAGGTGCGGAACGCCGAGGGTCGGCTCGTCTACGCGCTGCCGGGCGCCGCAGACCTGCGGCGGCTGGACGAGCTGACCTCGGCGCTTCGCAGATGGGCCGGCGGTTTCACCCCCGCCGGCAACCTCTGCGTGATCGTGACCCCTCGTGGCTTCGCGGCGGCGCTCGCCGACGCGATCGACGCCGCCGACCTCGACGCGGTGGCGGGGACAATCGCCGGCGACAACACCGTCTTCGTCGCCGCACGCGACGGCCTCACCGGCAGCGAGCTCGCCCAGGAGCTGCGCGGCCACCTCGACGCCGACAGCGGCTCGGTGGAGCAGCCCACGAACGCCGGCTACGCCGGAGCCGAGGCATGACGGTCCGCGACGAGACGACGAACGTCATCCTCGGCGCGCTGCCGGTGGGCGAGCGCGTCGGCATCGCCTTCTCGGGCGGGCTCGACACGAGCTGCGCGCTCGCCTGGATGCGCGAGAACGGCGCGATCCCCTACGCCTTCACTGCCGACCTCGGGCAGCAGGACGAGCCCGACATCGACGCGGTTCCCGCAAAGGCACGCGTGTACGGCGCCGAAGACGCCGTGCTCGTCGACTGCAAGGACGCGCTCGCGCGCGAGGGGCTCGTCGCCCTGCAGTGCGGTGCGTTCCACATTCAGACCGCCGGCAGGCGCTACTTCAACACGACGCCGCTCGGCCGGGCGATCACCGGAACGAAGCTCGTGCAGGCGATGGCCGGGCACGGTGTCGACATCTGGGGCGACGGCTCGACCTACAAGGGCAACGACATCGAGCGCTTCTACCGCTACGGCCTGCTCGTGAACGAGCACCTGCGCATCTACAAGCCGTGGCTCGACAGCGCGTTCGTGGACGAGCTCGGCGGCCGCAAGGAGATGAGCGAGTGGCTTGCCGAACGCGGTCTCCCGCACGGCATGTCGGCCGAGAAGGCCTACTCGACCGACGCGAACATGCTCGGGGCGACGCACGAGGCGAAGGACCTCGAGCTGCTCGAGACGTCGATGAAGATCGTCGAGCCGATCATGGGCGTCGCCCACTGGAACCCGGAGCTTGCGATCGAGCCGGAGACCGTGACGATCGCTTTCGAGCGGGGCGTCCCGGTCGCAATCGACGGGGTCTCGCTCGACGATCCGGTCGAGTTGATCCTCGCCGCGAACGCGATCGGCGGGCGCCACGGGCTCGGGATGTCCGACCAGATCGAAAACCGCATCATCGAGGCAAAGAGCCGCGGGATCTACGAGGCGCCGGGGATGGCGCTGCTGCACATCGCCTACGAGCGCCTGCTGAGCGCGATCCACAACGAGGCGACACTCGAACGCTATGCCGAGGAGGGCCGCCGGCTCGGGCGGCTGCTCTACGAGGGCCGCTGGTTCGACGTGCAGGCGCTGATGCTGCGGGACGCATTGCAGCGGTGGGTCGCTGCCGCCGTCAGTGGTGAGGTGACGATCGAGCTGCGGCGCGGCGACGACTACACGATCCTCGACACGCGCGGCGACACGTTCAGCTACGGCCCGGAGCGTCTGAGCATGGAGCGGAGCGCCACGGCGTTCACGGCCGCCGACCGCATCGGCCAGCTGGCGGTGAAGATCAACGACATCACCGACGCGCGCAGGATGCTCGACACCCTCGGGTGGACGATTTGAGTCCCCTCTGGTCGGGCCGGGTCGGCGACACGCACCTCGCGCCCGAGGTGTGGGACTTCCTGCACGCCCACGACTCGGAGCTGCTCCCGTACGACATCCAGGGAACACTGCTGCACGCCCGTCGGCTGCACGCCGCCGGCATCCTCGACGGCGACGAGCTGGCCGAAGTGACCGAGAAGCTCGCCGCGATCGAACAGGTCGACCCCACCGACGAGGACGTCCACTCGTCGATCGAGCGGCAGCTCGGCGCGGTCGGGCGCAAGATCCACGCCGGCCGGTCGCGCAACGACCAGGTCGCCGCTGCGTTCCGCCTCTACGTGGTCGACGCCTGTGCGGGTGCCGATGCCGCGCTCACGAGCTTCGCGCAGGCGATCCTCGCCCGCGCCGAGACGGAGGCCGACACGCCGATGCCCGGCTACACGCACCTCCAGCGGGCACAGCCGGTGACACTCGGGCACCACCTGCTCGCCTGGGTCGAGATGCTCGAGCGTGATCGCGCGCGGTTCGCCTTCGCGGCAGCACAGGCCGCGCCGTCGCCACTCGGCGCCGGCGCGCTCGCGGGCTCCACACTGCCGCTGCCCCCGCCGCCGAACCCGATGCGCAACTCGATCGACGCGGTCGCAGACCGCGACTTCGCGCTCGACTACCTCTACGCGAGCGCGGTCCTCTTCACACACCTCTCGCGGATCGGGGAGGAGCTCGTGCTCTGGACGACGAGTGAGTTCGGTTTCGCACGGCTGCCCGAGGAGGCCGCAACCGGGTCGTCGATCATGCCGCAGAAGCTGAACCCCGACGTCGCCGAGCTCGCACGCGGCAAGGCCGGGACCGCAATCGGCCGCCTCGTCTCGCTGCTCGTGGTCGTCAAGTCCCTCCCGCTCGCGTACAACCGCGACCTGCAACAGGACAAGCCGCCGGTGTTTACTGCCCGCGCCGACATCGCGGGCGCACTCGGCGCGCTGACGGTGCTCGTTTCCGGGCTCGCGTTCGACCACGGTCGACTCGCCGCGGCCGCCTCCGACCCGCAGCTGCGCGCCACGGATGCCGCCGAGGCGCTCGTCGCCCAAGGCGTTCCATTCCGGGACGCGCACGAGCAGGTCGCCGCGCAGGTACGTGCCGGAACGTTCGAGGCCCCGCCTGCCGGAACCCGGCTCGGCGACGTCGCCGCCGCTGTGGCGGCGGCGAAGGAGCGGTGGTCGTGACCACGCCGCTGTCCGTGTCGCTCACGGGACGCGACCTGCTGCGGGTCTCCGATCTCGTCCCGGCGGAGGCAGAGGCGATTCTCGACCTCGCGGTGGTGCTGAAGGCAGAGCCGAGACGGTTGCAGGCGCCCGGCAGCACGCTCGGGCTCTACTTCGCCAAGCATTCCACCCGCACGCGCGTTTCGTTTTCGGTCGCGATGGCGCACCTCGGCGGTACCGCGATCGCGCTGAGCCCGGAGGAGCTGCAGATCTCACGCGGCGAGTCACTGCCGGACACCGCCCGCGCGCTTTCGCGCTACGTCGACGCTCTCGCCGTGCGCACGCATGCGCACGAGGAGCTCGAGGCGTGGGCGAAGTGGGCGTCGGTGCCGGTGATCAACGCGCTGACCGCCGATGAGCATCCGTGCCAGGCGCTCGCCGATGCGCTCACGATTCGCGACCGGATCGGCAGCCTCGACGGCGTTCAGGTGGCGTGGGTCGGCGACGGCTCGAATGTGCTCGTGTCGCTCGCGGCCCTCGGGAAGCTCCTCGGCTACGACGTCGTCTCGTCCTGCCCGCCCGGGTACGAAGCGCCGGGCGTGCCCAACGTGGTCGATCCGCGTGAGGCGGTGCGCGGCGCCAACGTGGTCGTCACCGACACGTGGATCAGCATGGGTCAGGAGCATGAGCGGGTGCAGCGGCTTCTCGACCTCGAGCGCTACCGGCTCGACGGCACGCTGCTCGCGCTCGCCTCGCCCGACGCGTTCGTGATGCACTGCCTCCCCGCACACGCAGGCGAGGAGATCACCGCCGACCTGCTCTACGGCGACCGGTCGGCGATCTGGGACGAGGCTGAAAATCGCCTCCATGTGCAGAAGGCGCTGCTCGCGCTGCTACTCGGCGTCTAATGCCCACGGCCCCGCGGGCCGATACAGGGCACGTGGAAGCCGCTTCGAGCCCCCAGCCGACACCAGCACTGCGCCTTGGCGAGCTGCTCGTCGCTGGCGGTCACGCCACCCAGGAGCACGTCGACCAGGCGCTCGAGCTCCAGCCGGTGCTGCGAAAGCGGCTCGGTGACATCCTCGTCGAGAAGCGCTGGGCGACGCCGCGCTCGATCGCCGAGGCACTGGCGCTGCAGTACGGCCTCGAGTTCGTCGACCTGGCGCAGGTCGCCGTCGACCCGCACGTCGCAGAGCTTCTGCAAGAAGGCTTCGCACACCGGCATCAGGCGCTCCCGGTTCGCTACCTGGGCAACGACCTCGTGCAGGTCGCGGTCGCCGACCCGACGGACCTCAACACAACCGACGAGCTACGCCTGGCGCTCGGGCTCAACTGCAGCGTCGCTGTGGCCGATGCCGCCGCTCTCGAGGCCACGATCGCGCGCACGTACCGGGTCGTGATCTCGGTGACCGAGGTTGGGCCGGACGAGCCGGAGCCCGACGACGAGTCCGTCGCCGAAGGAGCGCTCGACCTCGTCAACGCGCTGATCGGCCGCGCGGTGAACAGGGGCGCCTCCGACGTGCACCTCAACCCCCAGCCCCGTGATGTGCTCGTACGCTTTCGCATCGACGGCGTGCTGCGCGACGACGCTCCGCTCGACAAGCGGTTGCAAACTGCGGTCGCCGCTCGGGTCAAGGTGATGGCGCAGCTCGACATCGCGGAGAAGCGGTTGCCGCAAGACGGGTCGTTCGTCGTCTACATCGACGGGGCGGCGGTGGACGTACGCGTTGCGGTCCTGCCGACCAAGCACGGCGAGCAGGTCGTGCTCCGTGTGTTGCAGCGGGAGCAGAAGCTCGAGGTGCCCGAACTCGGCATGGGCAACGAGATGGAGAACATCTTCCTGCGTGCGATCGGGCAGCCGCACGGGGCCGTGTTCGTCTGCGGCCCGACCGGGTCGGGCAAGACCACCACGCTGTACGCTGCGCTCGACCGGCTGAACGACGGCGAGCGGTCGATCGCGACGATCGAGGACCCGGTGGAGTACCAGCTCCCCGGTGTGATGCAGACCGAGGTGAACAGCCGCATCGCGCTGACGTTCGCTCGCGGCCTGCGCACCATCCTGCGCGCCGACCCCGACGTGATCCTTGTCGGCGAGATCCGCGACGAGGAAACAGCGCAGATCGCGGTACAGGCGGCAATGACGGGGCACCTCGTCCTCTCGACTCTGCACACGAACGACGCCGCGAGTGCAATTGCGCGGATGCGCACGCTCGGCGTCGACTCCGATCTCCTCGCGGGCTCGATCAACTGCATCGTTTCGCAGCGTCTCGCGCGGCGCATCTGCCACCACTGCCGCGAGGCGTACGAGCCGTCGCCGGAACAGATCACCGAGATGAACCTCATCTCGGCCGGTTCCAGCCCGACGCTGTACCGGGCAGGAGGCTGCCTTCAGTGCGGCTCGACTGGCTACGCAGGGCGCGTCGCCCTGTACGAACTGATGCCCATCCACGGGCTCGGACGCGTTCTGCTCGACGGCTCGACGGAGGAGATCCTCAACGCGGCCGTCGCGGCGGGGATGCGGACCCTGCGCGAGGACGGCGTGCGCCTCGCACTCGCCGGCGTCACGACGTTCGATGAAGTCCGCCGGGTCACCGGCGACCGCCGGCTCGTCTAACGCCGACGTGTCCCCGGGACAGTCCCTGCCCCCCGCCGGTCGGTGCCCCCCGGTCGGTGCCAGGCACCCTCGGAAGTGCCCCACACGTGTGCCAAGAATGGAAACTCACGCCCCGGCGCCTTGCGAGTCGGACGATTCGCCGGCAAGCTCAACGAACTGGGGCGGGATGCCCCGGTCGGTGCCAGGCACCGACCGAAGTGCGGCAAGAGGCGCCGCGGAAAGCCACAAGTCGAACGCTCCGACCGAGAACCGATCCCGGCTCGCGCCGGCGCTGCCAAACGCCGGCTACGGCGACCCCAACCCCGCACGCTTCCAGACCGTCGCGGCTGACCCTGTCGTGCCTCGCGACGCCGGGTCTTGCGGGAAGGACGCCGGGTCTCGCGGGGACAGTTCGCTCTAGATGGTTGATCGGGAATTGTCGTTGTTGCGGGGAGGGTCTGTACCAAGCAGTGTGGTCGCCGCGACCGGGGTCAAGGCCGGTGGGCCTTGGCGGCGGGCGCACTGCGCCGTGTGCAGGCCCCCAGCCGCGACGTCGCTGAATTACCGATCAACTATCTAGATGGGCTTGCGCAGAAGTGTCGGGTTGCGCAGCGCGTGGAGCAGTGCACCGGCGACGAGCGCGACGGCTCCGGCAAGAACGAACACGTCGGCGAGGTTGAATGCGATGCCCCCGGCGACGATCGGGTTCGGCACACCGCCACGCCAGGCGAGCGCCGAGATGAGGTTGCCGAGTGCACCTGCGGCGGCGATGCCGCCTGCGACAGCGAGCCCGCGCGATGCGACCCGCGGCACGAGCGCAAAGATCGCCGCGCAGAGGAGGCCGGCGACCACGACGTAGCCGGGCCCGCGCGGATGACCGTAAACCGGCGCGCTCGCCTCCTCGGCGAGATCGAGCAGCAGAAGCGGCGCGGCGACGAGAGCGATCGTCCTCATTCGGCCCCCCAGATCAATGCCTTGTGGACCACGGTAGCGGTTGCGGCCCAGAGCACCGCGATCACGACGAACGCGGAGCGTCCGCCACCCGGCAGCGAAAACGTCAGGCCGACGATCGGCGTCCCGACGAGTATCAAGACGGCCGCCGCCATGTTCACGGCGCCGATTGCGGCGCCCGGCGCGTCGGGACGCGCCCGCGCCGCGCCCGTGAACGACGGGGCGAACGGAAGGCCGGCGGAGAACCCGACGAGCACAGCCGCGACGACCACGAGCGGCAACGGCTTTGCCACCGCGAGCCCTGCCATACCGACTCCGCCGAGCACGAACCCCGCAGCGATGATGCGCGGCCGATCGACGAATCGGCCGCCGAGCGGGCGCGAGACGACGCCGACCAGAAGCACGAGCCCGCCCGCCACGCCGGCCACCCGCTCTGAATCGCCGCCGGAGCGCTGCAGCAGGGTGACGACCCAGTTGCCGACGATGATCGACAGCCCGAACGAGGCAGCGTGCAGCGTGGCGAGCGGCAACAGCCGCCGGTCGAAGACGGTCGGCAGCCGGCGCGCGACCTGCGGGCGCGTCCTCGGCTCGGGCGCGAAGACGAGCACGACCGCCCCCGCAGTCGCGATCACCGCGGCCAGGACGAACGGCGCGCGCCACGACGCCCACAGGGGCACGAGGGCGAGGGCGAGCCCACCGGCCGCCATGCTCACCGCGCCGTAGACACCCTGCGCGACGGCCGAGCCGATGGTGGCGCGCACGTAGTCGCTACCGCCGACGAAAGCGCCGGCGGTGCCCAACCCGGCGACCGTCCGCATGCCGATCGCGAACGCAGCGTCGCGCGGGCCGAACGCGGCGGCGAACGACGCACCGGCCACGACGAGCAGGCCGACGCCGCCGACCGTACGGGCGTCGAACCGGTCGCAGAGCCGTCCGGCCGGAACCTGCATCGCGGCATGGGTGACGAAGAGGCCGGTCGTGAAGAGCCCGACGACACCAAGACCGACCCCGTAGGTGTGCGCGATCCGATCGGCGACGGCGCCGATGTTGGCGACGTTGAACCCCGGCGTGAACGCCAGGGCGATCCCGCCCGCAACTGCCCGCACCCGCACCCGCGCGACCCTATACGCGATCGGATCCAGCCCAGCGCGAAGGAGCTTCTAAGCCTTGCGCTTGCGCCGGTCGCGATAGGCGCGGGTCTTCTTGCGGTTGCCGCAGAGCTGCATCGAGCACCAGGTCGCCGAGCGGTTCGGCGAGTAGTCGTAGAACGACCAGCGGCAGTTGCGGCACGCCTTCAGCCGCCCGAAGCTCCCGTCCAGCATCGCGCCGAGTGCGGTCGCAAGCACATGGTCGATCGCGTCGCCCGCCGTTTCGACGCGCAGGCTCGCGTCGGCGGCGAACCGAAGCGACAAGCGCTCGGTCGCCTCGTTCAAAACGGAGAGCGCCGCGGGGTCGAGCGCGGCCCCGTTGTTCACGAGCGCGAGCGAACGCAGAGCCTCCCGGAGAGAGCGGGCGCGGCCGAGCTCTTCGCCGAGCCCGCGCTCCTCGAGCCACCCCTCCAGCCACTCCGTGCCATGCTCGAGGTCGACGCTGTTCAGAAACTGCTGCACCTCCCGCAGCGGTTCGGGGGCGGCCTTCGGCAGGTCGTAGCGCGGGCTCACGGTTTGTCCCACAGTCTAAACACCAGTAGAGTGCCCATACCGGTGTTCCAGACCGTCCGTCGCACCGCCTTCCCGCTCCGACTCGTCGCGGCCCGGCTCTCGAGCGGCGGCGAACGGCTCGTGCTCGTCGCGCTCGGCGTCGTCGCCGGCGCCGCGGTGCTCGCCGCGGTGCTCGCGGGCAGGCTCGTGATGCAGGACCGCGCACTGGCACTCGCGACCGCGCAGCTCGCCCCCGGCGACCGCGAGGTGCAGGTCGCCTGGAGCGGCGCGGTCGACGGCTTCGCCGCGCTCGACGCCAAGGTGACGCCCGTTGTTGAGGCGGTCACCGGCAAACGGCCGGCTGCTGCGATGCTCTTCCGCGAGGCGTCGATCCAGGGACGGCTCGTCAACCTGCGCGCCGCGAACAACCTCGGCCGGTACGTACGACTCGTCTCCGGCCACCTGCCGTCGGTCTGCGTGCCGTCGCACTGCGAGGTGCTGCGCCTGAAGGGCACGGGCCCGATCCCATCGACCAAGGCGCTGCACCTGATCGAGGTCGGCCGCGCGGTGTTGAAGCCCGACGCGCCCTTCGCCCCATTCGTACTGCCGGCGCCGCCAACCGAGCTCATCGCGCGCGCAGTCCGCTACCACACCCCTCAGCCGTCGCCCGTCGTGATCGCAAACGGCGTGGCCGGGCTCTCGCGAACACTCGAGCTGCAGACGTTCTACCGCTCGTACGCCTGGTTTGTGCCGATCGGCTCCGGCGACGTGCATCCGTGGTCGATCGGTGCCTTCACGCGGCAGATGCGGCAGCTCACGGCGCAGATCGACTCGACCTCGGACGCATTTCAGGTGACGGCGCCGACCGATACGCTGACCGCGGCCGCGAGCTCGTCCCAGGTCGCGGCGCGGCGTCTTCTGCTGCTCGGCGGCGAAGGCGGAGCGCTTCTGCTCGCCTTCACGATCCTGGCGGCCGCCGCGCTACGCCGAGACGTCATCGACGCGCGCCGACGTCTCACCTGGTTCGGCGCTCGCCGGTTCCAGGTGGAGCTGTTCACGCTCGCCGAGTCGTTCGCGCTCGCGGGAGCCGGGACGATCGCGGGCTGGGTGCTCGGCGGTGCCGTGGCGGCGTACGTCGCCACACGGGCGGGCTCTCCGGCCGGAGCCGTCGTCTCGCACGCGCTCCTGGCACCAGGTGGGATCGCCGCGGCGGCAGGTGTCGTGGTCGTCGCAGGTCTTATCCTCTACACGGCGGTTCGCGCGCCTGCGCTGCAGCTCGGCCGGCTCACGTTCACACCGCTCGATGCGACCGCTGCGGCCGCGATCGCCGTCGTGCTCGTCGGCTGGGCACGCGGATCGGTCGACACATCGGGCCTCGCCGCCGGCAACGGAACAGGCGTGTTCCTCCTCCTCGTGCCGGCGCTCGTTGTCTTCTCCGCCGCGGTCGTATCGGCTCGGCTGCTCGCACCCGCTCTGCGCCTGCTCGGCCGCGCCGGCCGGCGCGGCCCGATCTCGCTGCGTCTTGCCGCCGCCTCGCTCGCTCGAAACCCCGGCCATGCCGCGATCGCAGCGACGTTCCTCGTCGCCAGCCTCGGCCTCGCCCTGTTCGCGATCGCGTACCGCTCCACCCTCGTCGCCGGCCAGCACGACGAGGCGGCGTTCGCGGTGCCGGCCTCGTATCTGATCTCGGAGGACCTTTCGCAGCTCGTGCCGGTGCTGCACGGCGCTCCGGCAAAGGAGCTCCCCGCGACGCCCACGCCGGCGATTCGCCTGTCCGGAAACGTTCCCTCCGGAACAACGTTCACGTTCCTGGCACTCCCCGGCGGTTCGCTGCCGACCGTGCACGGCTGGCGCGCCGACTTCTCACCCGAGCCGCTCGCGACACTCGGTGCACGGCTCGTCGCGGGCCCGGCCCGGTTGCGCCTGCAAGCGCTGCCGCCGGGCCGGCAGTTCACGCTACCGGTGTCCGCGACCGGTGACGACGTGGGCGTTCGGGCCTTCTTCCGCTCGCGCCTCGGTGACTACGTCGCCGTGCCGCTCGGCCGGACCCGAGCCGGGCAGCGGGTGGTGCTGCGCGGGCGAGTCCCGTTCCGGCACGCGACCCTTGCGGAGCTCGAGCTCGACATCCTGAACAACGGGCGCCTCACTGCGAACGGCGGCACCGGCATCCAGCCGAGCGCCAGGGGAATCCTCCACCTCGGTACGGCGCGCGTGAACGGCGCGCCGCTCGACCGGGCCTTCGCGCGCTGGACCGGCACCGGCGGCGTGGGCGGAGCGCCGGCGAAGCTCGGCTACCTCCTGACGCCCGACCGGACGGGAACCTTCCGTCCGGTGCAGCCGACCGACGGCGTGCCCCTGCCCATCCTCGCAACCCCCGGGGTGGCCGCCGGAGCGGGCCCGCACGGCATCGTTCCTCTCGACATCGAGGGCGAGACCGTACCGGGGCGCATCGTCGCCGTCGTGCAGCGCTTCCCGTCGATCGTGGGTGACGCGGTCGTTGCGGACGTGGTGCAGGGAGGCACCCGTCTCGACACGCTTTCCCCGGGGCTCGGAACGATCGACGAGCTGTGGCTCGACAGCGCCACCGCGCCGCACGTGCCCCAGGTGACTGTGGTATCGCACTCCGGCACGCTCGCCCGTCTGCAGGAGGACCCGCTTGCCCGGGGCGCGCTGCTCACGCTTGCCGGCACGGCCGCGGTGGCACTGTTGCTGGCGCTCGTCGGCCTCCTGCTCGCCGTCGTCGGCGACGTTCGCGACGACCGGGGAGAGTTGTTCGACCTCGAGGCGCAGGGGGCTGCACCGGCCACGATCCGCGCCCATCTGCGCCTACGGGCTCTGCTCATCGCCGTCTTCGGCATCGCAGGCGGTGTGGCGCTCGGCGGGATCCTCTCGGCGCTCGTGATCTCGATCGTCTCCGTGACCGCCGGCGCCACTGAGCCGGACCCGCCGCTACGGCTCGTGCTCAACCTGCCGTTGTTCGCACTCGCAGCGCTCGTCTACGCCGTGCTCGCGGCCCTGCTCGTCGGTGCGGCGACGCGCCTCGGCGGGCGAGCACCTGCACGCGCAGCAGAGGTTGCCCTATGAGCCGTAGACTCGACGGAGGCTCACAGGTGGCGGAGGCGCCGGCTTCGCCGGTGCCGGAGCGGAGAGTCATAGGGCAGCCGAAGGTTGCCCGATGAGCCGTAGGCTCGACGGAGGCTCACAGGTAGCGGAGGCGCCGGCTTGGCCGGCGCCGAAGCGGAGCGCTGCAATCGAATTGAAGGACGTGTTCCGCGTCCATTCGACGCCGGAGGGCGACGCGGCCGCGCTCCAGGGTCTCTCGCTCCAGGTCTCGAGCGGCGAGGTGCTGGCGGTGCTCGGCCCGAGCGGGTCGGGAAAGTCGACGCTCTTGCGGTTGCTCGCCGGGCTCGACCGGCCGTCGGCGGGCACCGTGCTCGTCTACGGAGAGGACATCGGCAAGGCGACGCCGCGGCGGCGCTCCCGTTACCGCTCGGCGCTGCTCGGCTACGCCGACCAGCACTACAGCCGCGCGCTCGCGCCGGAGCTCTCCGCACGAGAGCTCGTTGCTGTACAGCTCGGCCTGCGAGGAGCGCCCCGCTCCGACCGGCTGCGGCGGGCCGACGAACTGCTCGAGCGCGTCGGGCTGGCCGACAAGCGTGGGCGGCGGCCGGGGCAGCTCTCGGGAGGCGAGCAGCAGCGCGTCGCGCTCTGCGCCGCCCTCGCCCACCGTCCGAGGATCTTGCTCGCGGACGAGCCGACCGGCGAGCTCGACACCGCGACAGCGGCCCAGGTGTACGACATGCTTGCCGACCTCGTGCGCGAGCACCGCTGCACGACGGTGCTCGTGAGCCACGACCCGGAGTCCGCGCGGATCGCGGACCGGATCGTGCGAATCCGTGACGGACGCGTAGCCGAGGAGTGGTCGCGCGAGGCTGAGGAGGCGGGCGCGATCGTCGTCGGTCGAGGCGGGTGGTTGCGACTGCCCGAAGAGCTGTTGCTGCGCGCAGGGATCGGCGCACGCGCGACTGCGCAGTACGAGGACGGCGCGGTGTTGGTCAAACCTGTCGGCGACGGCGCCCCACCGGTCTCCGACACCGAACCGGTGCCGGACTCCCCTGCGGAGAGCCGCGTCGTCGTCCGGGCGGCCGGATTGCGCAAGTCCTACGGCGCCACCGGGGTGCTCCACGGGATCGACCTCGAGTTGCGCTCCGGAGCGCTGTGTGCGATCACCGGCCCGTCGGGCTCGGGGAAGACCACCTTGCTGCACCTGCTGGCAGGCCTCGAGGTGGCGGATGGAGGTGGGCTCGAAGTCGAAGGCGTCGACCTTTCGAGTCTCGACCGGGCCGGAGCGGCGGCGCTCCGCAGGGCGAAGATCGCCTACGTCGGCCAGCAGACCGGGCTCGTGCCGCACCTCTCTGCGCTCGAGAACGTCGAGCTCGCCCTGGCGCTGCGCGGGCTCGACGACCGCGGGCCGGCAGCATTCGACGCGCTCGAGTCGGTCGGGCTCGCCGAGCGGGCAACTCAACGCGTCTCGCGGCTCTCTCAGGGCGAGCGAGCCCGGGTTGCGATCGCCCGGGCCGTCGTCTCGAAGCCGGCACTCCTGCTCGCCGACGAGCCGACCTCGCGGCTCGACGGGGCAAATGCGATCGCCGTCGCGATCCTGCTGGCACGGCTCGCCCGCGCGACCGGGGCGGCGATCGCCTGTGCGACCCACGACGCCCTGGTGATCGAACAGGCCGACAGCCAAATCTCACTGTCCTAGCTCCCCCGTTCGGGGGAGCGCCGGAGCCTCGGGGGCAGCCGATGGTTGCTGTGCTGTGGCGAGTGTCGACCCGCGTCAATCGACGATCTTCTCGCGCCTGCGCGGCCTCCTCGAGGTAACGCGTCTCGTGCGGACCGGAGATGAGCTCCCCGAGCTCCTCTCGTCGGTCGCGCGGACCGTCTCCGACTCGCTCGGGTTCCGCACGGTCGTGGTCAACCTCTACCGGCCCGAGTGGAACGACTTCGTCGTCAGCACCGTCTATGGCAGCGACGAGGCGCGTGAGGCGTTGCTCGGCCAGGTGCGGCAGCTCGCGGACTGGGAGCCGCTGCTCGACCGGCGGTTCCTGCAGCGGGGCGCCTACCTCGTGCGCTCCGGCGAGTTCGACTGGGAGGAGCTCGCCGGCACGCTGTACACGCCGGACCTGCCGGTGAGCGACGACCCGAACGCGTGGCATCCCGACGACGCGCTCTTCACCCCGATGCGGGGCAGCAACGGCCGCCTCCTCGGTGTCCTCTCCGTCGATGAGCCGATCTCGGGCCGCAAGCCCTCAGGCGATGAGATCGACGTGCTCGTCGCCGTGTCGGAGCATGCTGCGCTCGCCATCGAGGCTGCGCAGGATGCAGCACGTGCAAAATCGAACCGCGACGCGCTCGAACGGCTGCTCGAGGTCTCGACCCACCTGAACGAGACGTGGGACGCATCCACCCTGCTCGTACAGGTCTGCGGTGCGATCACGGACGCGCTCAGCTTCGAAAAGGTCGCGGTGCAGCTGCTCTCGAGCGACGGCCAGCACCGCACCGTCGCCTCCGCCGGCTTCGTGGAC
>Ga0307372_10001097_pt1 | contig 47179 bp, 43 predicted proteins | sample OX1MG_FD_202533 | JGI IMG/M metagenome (GOLD analysis project Ga0307372, IMG submission 202533) | Soil microbial communities from Risofladan, Vaasa, Finland - OX-1 | ecosystem: Environmental > Terrestrial > Soil > Coastal area > Acid sulfate soil | place: Finland: Risofladan, Vaasa | collected...
CATCGAATAAGACTGCGTCGCATGGCGGTCCTCTGCTTTGAATCACGAGCGGTATAATTAGTTCGCTCGCCCGAGCGAACTATTTTGTTGACACTTCTGGTTATCCGAATTTCGTTGGGCAAAGTCAATAATCCGCTGCCAGACGCTAGCCCTTCACAAATGCCAGGTGCTTCCGCCAGTGGGCGTTGTCGAGCGAGGGAAAGTCGGTGCGGAGAGATGGACGCCGCGGCTTTCCTGACTACACTCCGGGGTCGCCATCGCATCGAAACTTTGACGTGGCCCGTGCCGCAACCCCACGGCCTCAAGGATCGGTTCATCCATCGGCATGACGTTAGCAGCCCTATCGTAGTGGGAACCGTAGGCGAGGAAAAGTGACCGACGTACCTCGCTGTTTGAAGAACAAACCGAGGCGGCGGCGTCAGCGGAAGGCAGGCTCGACCATCTCGCCGTCGAGCTTTTCCCAAACGCGCAACAGCGCTTCCCGCCGCTGGGGTTCGGCGGCGGCCAGATCTTGCTCCTCGCCGAGGTCAGGGGCAAGATCGTAAAGCTCCCACGGGCCGTTCGTCGAGCCGCGGCCGTGACGCAACAGCTTCCAGTCGCCCACGCGCACCGCCGTGTTGAGCCCCTGGCGCCAATAGAGCGTTTCGTGCGGCCGCCCGGACGATTCGCCCGACAGGTACGGCATGAGATTCACGCCGTCGAGCTTTCGCCCGTTTTTCGGCGCCGCGCCGGCGACCGCCGCGGCGGTGGCGAAAATGTCGGTCGACGAGACGGGCAGGTCATACCGCGCGCCGGCGGGCAGCCGACCGGGCCAACGCACCATGAAGGGGACACGGAGGCCGCCTTCGTAGACGCTCCCCTTCTCGCCGCGCAGCGGCTTGTTGCTGCTGGTCAGCTCGCGCGTCGGCCCGCCGTTGTCGCTGAGAAAGAAAACCAGCGTGTCGTTCTCCAGGCCCGCGGAACGGAGCTTGTCCAGAATCGCCCCCACGCCGTCGTCGAGGTTACTCAGCACGGCGGCGAAGATGCGGCGATGGATGTCGTCGATCGAGGCGAACTTCTTCAGATAGGCGTTGGCGCCTTGCATCGGACTGTGGACGGCGTTGTAAGCCAGGTAGAGAAAGAACGGCTTGTCGCGTTGGCGGTCGATGAAACCTAGCGCTTCGCGCGTGAAGGCGTCGGTCAGATAGGCCGCTTCGGCCTCGGGCTGGCCGTCGCGCAGCAGGGGGTTGTTGGCGTCGTATTCCGGTTCGTAGTAGCCCATGTGCGTCGAATAGACCACATCGCCGAATGCCCGGCGTCCCTGGCCGCCGCCGGGCAGCGTGCGGCGGCGGAGCATCGTGGTCACGCCCGGCCAGGGCTGCGGCACATAATAGTGGCCTTCGTGCAAAAAGCCGAAGAACGATTCGAAGCCGCGGCGGTGGGGATCGTACATGGCTGTGCCGCCGAGGTGCCACTTGCCGACGGCGCCGGTCACATAACCGGCGTCGCGCAGCACGTCGGCCAGCGTCGTCTCGCCCAGCGGCAGGCCGAACGCCGGGTCTTCGTTCTTCGCACCGATCGGATTGAACTCATGTCCGAAGCGAGTGCCGTACCGCCCCGTGAGCAGGCCGGCCCGTGAAGGGCTGCAGTTCGGCCCGGTCACATAGCCGGCCGTGAAGCGCACGCCCTCGGCCGCGATCGAATCGATGTGCGGCGTGGGAATCTCGCGATTGCCCTGGCAGCCCAGCTCGCCGTAGCCGAGATCGTCGGCCAGGATGACCACGATGTTCGGCGGCCTTTTCTGTTCGGCGGAAAGCGCGGCTGAAGTCAAGAAACCGACGATGGTAGCGGCTGCGACCGCATGGATTGTCGTCGGCGCGCGTGGCAAACGCCCGCGACCGAAAGGGCAACACGGCATTCGAGGCGATGGGATTTTCATTGGCGGCTTCGTCGATTTTGGCAAGCGAGGCGGAAAGCGGCGAGATCCGTATCCACCGGCCAAGTATCGGCGCAAGAATGTCAGCGGTCAACAAGTTTCACCACACCACTTCCTCCGGGGCGACCGGCTGGCGATTGACCGTCGTTTCCACCACCTCGCCGCTACGGAGGCGGATAATGCGGTCGGCGACTTGCGCGATGGCCGAGTTGTGCGTGATGATCAGCACCGTCTTGCCGAGCCGCTCGCGGACCTCGACCAACAACCGCAGCACGCGCTTGCCGGTTTCGAAATCGAGCGCGCCGGTCGGCTCGTCGCAGAGCAGCAGTTGAGGATTGCTGGCCAGCGCTCGGGCAATGGCCACCCGCTGTTGCTCGCCGCCTGACATTTGCGAAGGGAAGTGTTCGGCCCGGTCGGCCAGCCCCACCATGTCGAGCGTTTCGTCGACGTCGAGCGGGTTGCGGCTGATTTCGGTCGCGGCCAGCACGTTCTCGCGGGCGGTGAGGCTGGGCACGAGGTTGTAGAACTGAAACACGAAGCCGACCGTGTCGCGGCGATAAAGCGTCAACTCGCGCGAACCAAGTTGTGCCAGGTCACGGTCGCGGAACCAGACGGAGCCGGTCGTCGGCTTGTCGAGTCCGCCGATCAGGTTCAAGAGCGTGCTCTTGCCCGACCCGCTGGGTCCGACGATGGCCAAAATCTCAGCCCTGCCGATTTCAATGGACACGTCGCGCAGCACCTCGACGGCGACTTCACCCATGAAATAGGTGCGGCCGACGCGATCGAGGTGCAGCAGCGGTCGGGAATCAGCGCCGTTTTCGCGGGGGTCCATCGACTCCAGCTTGGCGACTCAGACTCCGGCCGGCAAGGTTTCCAGCCGCGACCGCGACAAATCGGGCCCGCGCAGCTCGCCGCGGGCAATCTGTACGTCGTGAGGCGCCTCGATGCCGATGCTCACGCGGTGCCCGGCCACGCGGTTGACGGTGATGATGATGTTGCCGTCAATCACCAGTTGCTCGCCCGCTTTCCGACTTAGCACTAACATGATCGCTCCTCCTTGAATGCCTGGATGCACGATGCGTGGCGTCGATCCGGGTGACCGACGCAAAGGTCGGCAGCTTCGTGCTGGGAATTGTCTTAGTGAGCAAATTTTGCGCCGTCGTTACAGTCGACCTTGCTTGGCAGAGCCGCTTATCGTGCGTAACCTGCTTGTGTCATTACGATTAGGAAAGAAGAGGGCCCATCCGCACGCCGCGTGCCGCTGGACAGGAGGTGGACAACCCCTCGCTATTATGAGTCAAAGTGGCTCATTGCGAGACACCTGGCACAGTTCAAAGCAGCGTATAGCCGCCGTCGATGACGAGCGCGGCGCCGGTCATATAGCGAGACGCATCGCTCGCCAGGTAAACGGCCAACGGCCCCAGATCTTCTGGCTGGCCAAAATCGCCCAGGGGAATCTCTTTTTTGAAGGCCTCGATGATCTCGGGCCGCTCGCGGGACCAGCGGATGTTGGGCTCGGTCATAAAGCCGCCCGGACAGATGGCATTGACGGTCACTCCGAACGGCGCCCAATCGACGGCGGTGGCACGCGTGAACTGGATTACGGCGGCCTTGGCGGTTTCGTAGCTGCGGCCGCCGATGCCCCGGTTGGCCACCATTCCCGAAATCGAGGCGATATTGATCACACGTCCTGACCGCCGGTCGATCATCGGCTTGCCGAGCACCTTGGTGCAGACGAACGTGCTGGTCAGATTGAGGTCGATCAATTCCTGCCAGGTGTCGAGCGGCATGTCGACGGTGGGCGTGGGGACGCGCCGGCCGCCGACGTTGTTGATGAGAATGTCGATGGGGCCGTGCTGCTCGATGGCCTGCCGGCAAACGGCTTCGCACTCTTTCGGCTTGCCGACGTCGGCCTGCATCGTCAACGCCTGCCGTCCCAGGGAACGGACATCCGCCGCGGTCTGTTCGAGACTGGCGGCGTCGCGGCCGACGAGCACGGCATCGGCACCCGCCTCGGCCAGGGCCAGGGCCATGGCGCGGCCCAGGCCGCGCGAGCCGCCGGTGATGAAAAACCGCTTTCCATCCAGCCGAAACCGATCGAGGACGCTCATACCAGTTTCTTTTTCACCGCCCAGACCGCGGCCTGCGTGCGGTCGGTGGCGTCGATTTTGCGCAACAAGTGCTGCACGTGCTCTTTCACCGTCTCGATGCTGATCGAAAGAGAACGGCCGATCTCCTTGTTGCTCAGACCGAGCGCCAGATGGCGCAGCACCTGCGTCTCGCGTTGGGTGAGCGTCGGCTCGGCGTCGTTCTTCTGACGCGTGGCCATGGCCCCCGCCACGCGGCGCATTTCGCCGAAGGCCGACGGAGCGTCGCCGGCGGCCACGGCACGAATCGCGTTCAAGAGCTGATCGCGGCTCGAGCCTTTCAGCAGGTAATCGCTGGCGCCCATGGCGTTGGCCCGCGCGATGTAGGTCGGATTGTCATAGGTCGAGAGTATCACCACCCGGCAATTCGGCGCGGCCTGCCGCAGCTCCTCCAAGGCCGTCAGCCCGTCGCCGTCGGGCATGCGGATGTCGAGCAGCACCAGGTCGGGCTTCTTCGACTTGACGACCTGCAGCGCTTCGGAACCGTTGGCGGCCTGTCCGACGACTTTCACTTCCGTGTCCTCGAACAGGCTGACGATTCCCGTCCGCACGACTTCGTGATCGTCGACGATCACCACTTTGATGCCCATCCCAGTTTCCCTCTTTGACTTCTTTGTTTTCTTTGCCATTTCGCCGGCTTTCTGCAACGTTGCTGGCCCACTTGTGAGAATAACCGACCCCATCCGACCGGGCAATCACTGCTGACACGTTTCTCGGCCGTTCCACCGCGTTGACGGGCGGCAACGGGTGACCTAAATATCCTACAGCAACCGACTTTTTACGTTCAAGGGGGCGGTTGCGCCGATTTTCCAGGCGGACCACAGCTTCCAAAACGTGATGAAACGACATTCCCTGCTACTTGTCGACGACGACCGTCATCTGCTCGATTCGATGGCCGATTGGCTGCGAGAACAGGGCTATCAGGTCGATACGGCGGGCACGGCCGCCGCCGCCGTGCAGGCCCTCGAACGCAAGACGTTCGACCTGATCCTGGTCGATGTCCGGCTCGGCGACGGCGACGGTTTCGACGTACTGGCCTACGCACGCCGGGAGCGGCCTCAATCGACGGTCATTCTGATTACGGGCTATGGAACCGTGGAGACGGCCGTGGAAGCCATCCGCGCTGGCGCCTTCGACCTGCTCACCAAGCCGCTCATCGACGAAGAGCTTCATATTTCGATCGAGCGGGCCTTGAATCAGCGCAAGGTGGTCGAAGAAAACAAGCAGCTCAAGGCCCAGCTCGACCGGCGCCTGGGGCTGGAGAACATCATCGGCCACGATGTACGGATGCGAAAGGTGTTCGAAATCATCGACAGCATCGCCGACACGAAGGCCACCGTGCTGATCACCGGCGAAAGCGGCACCGGCAAGTCGCTCATCGCCCGCGCCATCCATCGCCGCAGCGGCCGGCGCGACCAGCCGTTCGTCGAGGTGGCCTGCGGGGCGCTCAGCGAGACCCTGCTCGAAAGCGAGCTGTTCGGCCACGTGACCGGATCGTTCACGGGGGCGCATCAAGACAAGGTGGGCAAGTTCCTGCAAGCCGACGACGGCACGATTTTCCTGGACGAGATCGGCACGGCCAGCGCCGGCCTGCAGGTGAAGCTGCTGCGCGTCTTGCAGGAGTTCGAGTTCGAGCAGGTGGGCGGCAACAAGACCTACAAGGTCAATACCCGCGTGATCCTGGCGACCAACGAGAACCTGGAATCGCTGGTGGCCGAGGGCCGCTTCCGGCAAGACCTCTATTACCGCGTCAACGTCATCAATCTCGAATTGCCGGGCCTGCGCGACCGCGTCTCCGACATTCCGATGTTGGCTCAGCATTTTCTGCAGCGGCTGCGCGAGGAGACCGGCAAAAAGGTGGCTGGCTTCAGCGAGGACGCTTTGGCGGCGATGGAGCGCTACCGTTGGCCGGGCAACGTGCGCGAGCTGCAAAACGTCGTGGAGCGGGCCGTCTTGTTGGGAAAGAGCGAATTGATCGGCGTGGCCGACCTGCCGCCCGCCGTCATGGCCATGCGGGCCCTCAGCGTCGATCCGGTGGGCAGCCACACGCTCAAGCAGGCGATGGCCAGTCCCGAACGGCAGATCATTCTGGAAGTGCTGGAAGCCCACCACTGGAACCGCAACGCCACGGCCGACGCGCTGGGCATCAACCGCACGACGCTCTATAAGAAGATGAAGCGGCTTGGTTTGGAGGACCTGGAGCCGCACCGCGCGGGGGCCTAATTGTAGGCGGCCGGGCGCCGGCAATCGAGGCAGGGTGGGCTCACCTGCACGCGATGGACGTTGCCGGAGGTCCACAGCTCGGCGGCACTCGATAATGCACCGCCAGTCGTACTATAATTGAGGAACCGGCGTGGGACGGAAGCGAGACATACGTGATGTGGACGCCGTCGCCCGCGACTTCGAGATGGATCCGGCCCAACGGCGGCGATTCGGCGATTACTTGGAGCAGTGCAAGCGGTCGGGCAACGTCGGCACGCGCAATGACCGTGGCGACTTCACCTGGGACGAAATGATGGAAAAGGCCCGTGAATTTATTGGTGAAAGTCAGGAACCGTAACGTCATGCGAGGGAAGTATGCTTGGCACGCTTGATTTTCGGAGCGTTCAACAAAAAACGACCGATGTGAGGGGGCTGCGGGCGTATTTGCAACAACTCGTCGGCGAGCCGTTCCTGCACGTGCGCTTCTCTTATGGCGACGAACTGACACTGCACTTCGGCGAACCACAAAAGCCAAAACTGAAAAAACTGGCCCACCTCACGGAAGGCAGCTACGTCGTGACAGCGCGTGCGTCGTCGTGGTATTTCAAGACCGCCAGCGGCATCGCGGTGACCATGGCGGCGAGCGCCGCCGATACAGGCCTGCCCGATGGCTTCGTTCCCTTGAGCGCCGAACAAATCGAGCGTGGCCAGTTGGCGCAGCCGGGCGCGAGGGTCATCGCGGCGGATGCCAGCGCTATGCGGAGCGGCACCACTGAATCGGTCTTCGCCTGTTCGCTGCTTTTGGCGGATGGATCGTCCATCCTGATCGTGCCCGAGCCCAGTAGTGATGTGAACGGAGATGGCGGCACGGACGACGTCGCCGATTGGGAAGTCTTCACACCCTACGATCGCTACCTTCGCGTCGGTCCAGGTTTGGGTTGGGCGTACCTTCCGTCACGAGGTCCGGCGAGCTCACTGTAGCGAGTGCCGGTCCACCGATGCCGCCAGCATTGTTTGAGCGACGACGTCGTTTACGGTGGGCCGGCGCTCGCAAGCTCGCTGGTCCCACCCTACGTCCCCGGCACTTCTCGAAACTGCTCGCTCAGCAGACGGCGCAGCGTCTCGGCGCCGACCGGCTTCACCAGGCGAGCGTGCCGCGCACTTGCCCGTGCATCCGCAAGGGGACCGCCAGCAGCGAGCGTATCCCCTCTGCCCGATATGCCGCTTTGCGATCGGCCAGCAGGGGCAAAGCGAAGACGTCGTCGGCCACCACCGGCGTTTCGGGCATCCCCGGCGACTGTTCCAAGACGGCCACGACGCCCCGCTGAAATTCCTCAGAGAGATTTGCCGCCGCTGCGATCTGCCATTGGCCGGTCCGCGCGTGCAGCCGCCAGATAGCATAGGCGTCGGCGGGAAACAGCCGCTGGGAGAAATCGAGGAGCGAGGCCAAAACGTGGGATGGATCGAGCGTGTCGGTGAGCGCGGCCGAGACCCGCACCAGGGCGCTCAACTGGTGCTCCGTGCGTGAATGTCGCTCGACTTCCTTCCGCAACCCGACTTCGGCCCGCCGTCGCTCGTCGACTTCCTTGGCCAGCTCTTCGACGCGCTGCTTGAGCGCGGCGATGAGGTCCGGCGCCGATTCCGATTGCGAGAGCAGATCGGCGGCCGTCGAAGAGGGATCAGCGTTCATCTTTTCAAGCGTTCCGGAAACGTGTGATATGCCCCCGCGCGACCCGACGGCATGCGGCGAGCCGAGCAGGGCACCGCACACCTGGAGAAATGCCGCACGACAAGAGTTGGCTGTCCGGGGTCGTCCCGATCGCGAACGGCGGCGGTCACAGACACGCCTCGACCGCCCCTGACCTCGGGGCGGCGGCTGTTTTGATTGTACACGCGATCCCCGCAGGGAGAACAGCGAAATGCGCGATCGGCTCGTCGCCTATGGCGAGATGTTGAACCAACGCCGACGGCGATTGACGATTTTCGGGCATCGGTTAGAAGTGAAACGAGCGGGGCGACATCACCAGAAAGGACAAGCCATGAAACGGACAGCATCAGCGGCGTGGTCGGGCGATTTGAAACAAGGCAAGGGTACGCTCACGACTCCCAGTGGCGTGCTGAAGGAAACGCCCTATTCGTTCACGACCCGCTTCGAGCAGGGCGCCGGCACAAACCCGGAAGAACTGATTGCGGCGGCCCATGCCGGGTGTTTTACGATGGCCCTCTCAGCATCTTTAGGCCGCGCCGGGTTCACGCCCGACAGGCTTTCGACCAAGGCCTCGCTCGACCTGGAACAGATCGACGGCAACTGGACGATCACGGCCATCCAACTCGATCTGACCGCCAAGGTGCCGGGCATCGATGCGCAGCGATTCAACGAGATTGCGGCCGATGCCAAAGCCAACTGCCCGGTCTCGCGCGTGCTGAACGCCAAGATCACGCTCGACGCCAAGCTGGAGTCAGCCTGAGCCAAGCGCCAGCCAGCCGTAAACAAGGGCGAGGATGGCGAAGGCCAAAGTCAAACTGTGGTGGCCGATCTTGAAAAACCGGCTGGTCAGATAGGCCCGGCCGTCGAACAGCATCCATTGGATCGCCAAACGAACGGACCAGAAGACTGCCACAAACCCGCAGATTGTCCGCGCCAGCAAGCTGCCGTCCGCGAGTTGCGCCGCCTCGCACAGCGAGACGAGGCCCATGGCGGCGATCGTGAGGACGATGTATCCGCCATGCACCCAGATCAATTGCCGCGAGAGGGGCGGCAGTTTGCCAAGCTCCGCCCGCCATTGCAATTTGCCCGGCACCAGCGCGCTGGCGGTGAGGATGGCGAGTTGAATCACGCCACCCATGCGTAATAGTGCTTCGTTGTTCATGCTATGCTCCCAAAACGTTCAAGAATGGTATGACGACGCGGCGGAGAAAGGCGGCATGAAACAGGAGTGAAGCGGGGGCCAAGATCATTGTCGCCGCGAACATCCAGCCTCGCACGCCGCCGCGTAAATGCCATCGCCGTCCCAGCGCCGATCGTTCAATCTCCACTCCGATCGCTTGCAAGAGGAAGTAAAGCGTGGGCAGACCGTAACCGGCCCGTGCGGGAACGGAGATCGCCAGATCGTGCAGAACGCCCGAAAACAGGAACGCGGCGGTCATAGCCCGGCGTGCTCCCCAGCGTCGTGCCAGCGGACGAAAGATCAGTTGATACGCCAGGTCGCGGAACGCCGTGTTCCAGCGTCGGCCCCAGAAATCGGCGAGTGATGTGGCGGACGCTGGCCGCTGCATGATTGGGGTTGCATAGACGCCGGCCCGTTGCCAGGCGAGCGACAGAAGTTGCAGTATACCGAAGTGTAGCCATAAGCCGATGCCCACCAAGCCGGCCCAACCCGCGGCGCAGGGTTGCCGCGGTAAAAAACGGCCAGCGATCAGCCAGACAAGTGCCGTGCCGGTCAGCACATTCCGAACGCCTCTCAGCCACTCCACGCCGTTCGGCCGCTCGACCTTGGCGGCCGACAAGAACCGTGTGGCGTTCATGCCCGGCCAAAGAAACAAGTACGCGAGCGACCGGGCCAGCGGCGGTCGCATCAGCCGCAGTTCGCAAACCGCCCGCTGCCACGTCAGCCATTTGAAACCACCGTAAAGGGAAAGGGCCATCAGCCACATGCGTGCCCAGCCGGGTAGGCGTGTCGTGGCAAGCGCCGACAACATTGTCGTCGCTGCAAGAGGCCCCCAAACTACAATCAGCTCATAGCCGCGCCGTGCTCTGCAAGTTAGGGTTAGGGATGTCGCACAGTGCATGGTCGGGCCGGAAAAGAAGTACAATGATCGTTGCCTGGCTCTGCCCTGAAAGCGAACCGTAAGACTGGTCACGGATTAACATGAACTACCGTCTTGCCACGCTCGACGACATTGCTCTTCTTGCTGCGATGAACCAGGAATTGATTCGAGACGAAGGTCACCGCAATACGATGTCTCTTTCTCAACTGCAAGACCGCATGCGAGGATGGCTTCAGGACGAGTATCGGGCCGTGATCTTCGAAGACGAAGGCGAAGCGGCGGGCTATGCACTTTTCAGGCACGAGTCCGATTGGACGTATCTGCGTCAGTTTTATGTCTTGCCGTCAAAACGTCGCCGCGGTATCGGTCGAAAAGCCGTGCAGTGGTTGCGGGAAAACGAGTGGAGCCGCTCACCGCGTGTTCGGCTGGAGGTGCTTATCGGCAATTCGGTGGCCATCCAATTCTGGCGATCGCTCGGTTTTTCTGAGTACTGCCTTACGATGGAGCGCGACGCTCGATCGGCCCTCCCTCCTTCCTAGTTCCACTTGCTCGCTTTTCGAGATTCTTCTTCCGCAGCCGGTTAATCCCGCCGGTTTCCTTCGGTCAGTATCGTGGCCAGCACGCCGCCGTGCCTGATTACGACCACCGACCTCGAACGAAGGAGATCAACGATGTCTCGCGAAACCCACCGCGCCAGCTTGGCCGCCGTCGGCCTTTCGCTGCGCGAACCCGAAGAATTCGCGCTTGTGTGGCAGCGCGAAGGCACGCCGTATGGCTTGGCCGTCTGGCTGGCACTGGCGGCCACCGCATTGTTCGGCGTGCTCGTCTACGGCTTGACGATGGGCATCCACGCTGGACCGCAAACCATGCTGGCCAAGTCGCTATTGTTCTCGATCGCCGCTGGATTGGCCTGGGTCATCCCATTGCCGGCGCTCTACATTCTCAACAGCCTGAGCGGCTCGCGCTTGCGGGCGAGCAGCACGCTGTTGGCCGCGCTGGTGACCGTAAGCTGGGGCGGACTGGCGCTGATCGCGTCGGTGCCGATCAACTGGTTCTTCAGCGTCGCCGTGCCTTCGTTGCCGGCCGAACTGGTTGGTCCGCGCTGGGCCGCCTGGCTGGTTGCCGCGGTGAACTGGCTGGTGCTGATCGGCGTGGGTGTGGCGATGGCCGACGTGTTTTGCCGCATCGTCGAACGCTTGGAACCCGCACGCGGCCGGCAGCCCGGTTGGATTCTGCTGCTCGTGGGGGCCATCGGCTTTCAGATGGCCTATGTCTTCGGATTGCTGACGCCCGTCGGTTGAGAACCACCGACCACTTTCGCTCAATTGCGCATTCATTTCGGTAAAGGAAACTTTATGTCTACCAACTGCGTTGCCGACCTGGCACGGCCTGAAACGATTCGCGGCAGCGAGCAGACTGCCGACCGCGACGATGTCTCGCTCACCCAGCTTTTGGACCTGTTGCTCAAGGACCGCTCGACGCTCGAACAACTGTTGCGGCGGCCCGACCGGCAGCGGCGGCTGGTGCCACGGCTGCTGACGCTGGGACTCATCGGCTTCGCCGTCTATGGCGTCGCGGCCACGGTGATTCTCAACTCCGTGTACGTTACTTGGAACTTCTGGCCGCCGGGCGTGCCTCGCGCCCATTGGAACGATGCCTCGCTGGCCAATCTGTTGCTGGCGTATTGCCTGGGACTGGTCGCGGCCAACGGCGTCTGTCTGCCCAGCTTTTACTTCTACGGCCTGCTGGCCGGCGTGCGTACCGGCATGCTCGGCGTAGTCGCGCACGCCATGAAGGGCATGACCTCGGCGGCCGTCGCGCTGGTCGGCGTGTTGCCGATCTACGTGGCGACGGCGCTGGCCGTCGTGGTCTTCCCGGTTCCGCGCGTGCTGATGCTCACATGCGTGGCGTTCGGGCTGCTGCTGCCGTTTGTGGCCGGTCTGTGGGGCGTGAAGACGCTCTACGACGGCTTCTTGACCCTGCGCGACACGATCTGTGCCGAGCGGCGCGAGTCGCGGGCCTGCCTGTTGCGGCGGCTGCTGTTGGCTTGGTGCGCCTGCTACACCGCCGTGACGCCGCTGATGGTCTACGTGTTGTGGAACTTCTTCGCAACGCACGTTTGAGACGAGGGGAGGCAAACCATGGGACTCGGTGAAACACTGCTGCTCTATTTGATTGCCGGTTTCGCGGTGGCCGGCGCCGTTTATCTCAGCGGCGACGGCGATCGCGGCTGGCTCCCGTTGGCCACCGCCACCGTCTTCTGGCCGCTCTATTTGCCGGTCTTGCTCTCGCGTCCGGAGACTCCCACGAAATTCGATCGCGCGACGAGCCACGCTGCCGCCGACGAAATGGCGGAAGCAATCGCCCAAGTCGATGCCGAACTCGACACGGCCTTTTCAAGCCTGGACGGCTGGGCCGAAAACGTGCTGGCCCGTGAGAAAGACCGGCTCGTCGAGCTGCGTTCGGCGTTGGCGACGCAAGCTGCCCGGATTCGCGAAATGGACGCCCTCATGGCACGAACGGAAATCGAAGCCGGCGGCGTCCCGGAGACGGTCGCGGAAGACGGTCCCCTCGTGGTCGACCGCCGAGCATTGAGCGAGCAGGCGCGCCGCAAGAACCTCGGCCGGCTGCGCGAGGTGCGGTGCCGCGCGTACGACGACCTGATGGGCACGTTGGCCTGGATTCGCGAGTTGGTATCGATGATCCACTTGGCCAAGTTCACCGGCGCGCCGGCCTCACGCGCCGAGGAATTGGTGGCCCAGATCGCGGCAGCGGTGGAAGGTATTTCGGCGGTGACGTGGCAGGATGCAGGGGAAGAACAAGAGGAGCGCAGGGGCAATACGTCGGCGGCGTGAGGGATCAGGGTTCGGGTTCACGATTCAGGGTTCAGGATTCAGATTCAGGAGTAAACCATGACACTTTTCGGACGCATCAACGATATTCTCACGGCGAACCTAAACGATCTCGTCGATCGCTTTGAAGACCCGGAAAAAATGTTGCGGCAAGCGGTGCGAGAGATGGACGACACGATCGCCGCGGCCACCAGCGCGGCCGCCCGCTCGATCGCCTGCGAGAAGTTGCTGGGCAAGGAAATCGAGTCGCAGCACGGCCAGGCTTCGCGTTGGCAACACAGAGCGGCGGCAGCCGTCTCCGCCGGCGACGACGACCATGCCCGTCGCGCACTCATGCGGCGCCGCGAGCATGAGCGGCTGGCAGGGGTGTTCGAAGAACAACGTGCGGCGGCCGAAGATGCCAGCGCTCGGCTGCGCCGCCGCATCGATGCCATGAAGGTAAAACGTGCCGAGGCCGGAAGGATGATGGTCGCATTGGCGGCACGCCAATGCGTGGCGCAGGCCTACCGCCGCCTGGGCGCGCACGCGAGTGGCGACGCGGGGCGCTCGGTCCTTGATCGTTTCGAGCGATTGCGGCAGCGCGTCGAGCTGGTCGAATCCGAGACCGAGGCGCTTTTGGAGCTGGCCGAGCTCGATGAGTCTGACGGGTGGCAGGACCGTGAAGCTGCCGCTGAGATCGCGGTGGAACTGACGGCGCTCAAGGGGAACGACCGAGGAACTCCAGGGCCGATCGGACCGTAAATTGACCATCCCCCTCTTTCGGTGAACTGACAGAATCTGTCAGTAGATCAGAATCGTCCCTTCGCGCGCCGCCGTGACCGCGGGCGGTTGGCGGCCGTAACGCGGCCCTTCAACGAACTTTCGCTGTCGGCTGCGAAAGAAGGAAAGAGCCGAGCGCGGCGGGCCGTTGGCGCGGATATTCACCGGCCCTTATAGAAACAGCGCACCGCGTGTAGCAGAATTCGTGTCCCGGCGCGCCGGGACCGGCCACGACTCGCGCGGCGACTAGACTCAATACCGTTCGTCTTTGCGCAAGTCACAGCCTCCTGATAACTTATGTTTGGTCAATAACCAAGCATCAAGGAGGCTGTGACGATGGAAGAGCAAGGATGCTCAACGCTGGCAGCGGGAGTAGATGGCCGTATTTTGGATCGGTTGACCCTGGCGATGTGTTTCCGCGAGACCTTGGTTTATAATGGCCAGGAAAGCCGTCGGCCCCGTCTTTCTGCACGTGCTGCGGCTGCAAGACCGCCTTCCATAGCCATGCACAAAGACGCATTGATCTGCCCGGTTTGCCGCCAACGATGCTCGTTGCTTGACGTCGTGGACTTCAACAAGTCATGCGAGGAACGAAGGGGCACGTTTCTCAGTCCGGCCGGCGTTCCAATCTACTACGCTTTCTGCGGCGGATGCGGCTTCTGCTTCGCCCCGGAGATGTCAACCTGGTCCTTAGAGAAATTCGAAGACAAAGTATACAACGACGACTATGCCGTCGTGGACCCGGATTACAAGGAAGTGCGGCCTCGCGGAAATGCCGGCACCTTGGTTTCTCTCTTCGGCAGTTTACCTCGGTCAGTCCGACATCTGGATTATGGTGGCGGAAACGGAGTTCTCGTCGACCTTCTGCGCACGTCAGGTTGGAATTCGATATCCTACGACCCCCTGGTGAACCGAGACGTCAGTGCCGAACAGCTTGGCCGCTTCGAGCTGATTACAGCCTTTGAGGTCTTCGAACATGTGCCTGATGTCCAGCAGTTGATGTCCCATTTGCGGTCGCTGCTCGCTCCGGATGGACTCGTGTTGTTTTCCACCTTATTGTCGGACGGGAGCATTCACCGCAACCAACGACTGAGCTGGTGGTATGCCTCTCCCCGAAACGGCCACATCAGCCTGTTTTCGAGAAACAGCCTCGCCCTTCTGGCGCAAAACCACGGGTTCCATTTTGGCAGCTTTTCGGTTGGCTGTCATATTTTGTTCTCGAACATACCGCCTTGGGCCGCTCACATTATTCGGGTGTCCAATCGCTAGTGCAGGTTTTGGGCCTGCTCCAGCTTCTCGCGCAGCGCGGCCGCCATCCGCTCGAAGACTTCCGGCCAGTCGTCAAAACGGCGCTGACGGAACAGTCGCATCGTCGGATACCAGGGCGTATCTTCGCGGTCCAGCATCCAGCGCCAGTCGGGCACGGTCTGCACCGCCACCCACACCGGCTTGGCCAACGCGCCGGCCAGGTGGCCGACCGACGTGTCGCAGCAAAGCACCAGGTCGAGATTCTCGATCACCGCCGCGGTGTCGGCGAACGTCTCCAGCCGCGGCGACAAGTCGACAATCCGCTCGCCGAAGCTGACCTGCCCAAGCTGCTCCTGCCCGTCGTTCTTTTGCAGACTATAGAGCCGCACGCCGCTGATCGCGGCCAACGGCGCGAAGTTCGACAGCGGGACCGACCGCCAACGGTCGCCGCGATGCGCACGGCTGCCTTGCCAGGCAATGCCGATCTTGAAGTCGCGCACCCCGCCGAGTTCGTCCCGCCAGAGGGCCACCTTCTCAGGATCGCCCTTGAGATAGGGAACGTCGGCGGGCACGGTGTCGAGCTTCGTGCCCAGCACGCAGGGCAGGCTGAGCAGCGTGATATAGGTGTCGAAATCGGGCAGTTCCTCGCCCTGCACCAGCAGTTGGTCGATGCCCGGACAACTGCTCAAGATCGGCTTCAACAGCCGCTGGACCTCGGCCAGCACGCGCGCCCCGCGCTGGCGCAACAGCGGAGCATAGCGAATGAATTGAATGGTGTCGCCCAGCCCCTGCTCGGCCGCCAACAAGATGGTCTTTCCCTCCAGCGGCGAACCGTCCCAGAGCGGCTGCGGGCATTGGCGCGGCTTGAAGTTCTTCAGCTTCCAGCGCCATTCATATTCGGCCCAGCCGTGCTCGAAGTCGCCCGACAGCAGCCACACCAGCGACTGGTTCCAGTGTGGATCGGCATAGTTGGGCTTCAGGTCGGCCGCCTGGCGATAACATTCTTGGGCGGCCTGCATGTCGCTCTGGTCGCGCAACACGTTGCCGAGGTTGTTGTAGGCCTCGGCCATTTCGGGCATCAGGTCGATCGCGCGGCGGTAGCTGTCGGCGGCGTCGTCGAAGCGGCCCAGATACCAAAAGGCGATGCCCAGGTTGTTGTGGGCCTTGGCAAAGTCGGGCTTGATCCGCAGCGCCTCATTCAACACGTCGATCGCTTCCTCGTAGCGGCCGACCTCTTCCAGCGCGCTGCCCAGGTTATTGTGCGCTTCCGGCAGCTCCGGTTTGAGCCGGGCCGACTCGCGGCAACTCGCCACCGCGGCCTCGCCCTGTCCCGATTGGCGCAGGGCGATGCCCAGGTTGTTATGGGCCTCGGCAAAGGCGGGCTTCAAAACGATCGCCCGGCGATACGACGCGATCGCCTCGTCCACTTTGCTCTGCGAGGCCATCACCAGGCCCAAGTTGTTGTGGGCTTCGGCCAGGTCGGGCTTGACGAGCAGCGCTTGACGAAAGGCCTCGGCGGCTTCATCGAGCTTGCCCCCCTCGTAGAGCGTCAGTCCCAGGTCGTTGTGGGCCTGGGCCGAATCGGGCTTCTGCCCGACCGCTTGACGCTGGCTGGTAAGCAGCTCTTCGAAGTGCCCCAACTCGCGCAGCGCCCGGTGCAGGTTGTGCCGGGCCTTGACATCGTCGGGATGCAGCTCCAAGGCGCGCTGGAAGATGGCGATGGCCTCGTTGGCCTTGTCTTGCCGCAACAGCGCCAGCCCCAAGTTGTTCAGTATCTCGCCATTGTCGGGCTTCAATTCGAGCGCGCGTCGGAAGCTGGTGATCGCATCGTCGACCGAGGCTTGCTGGGCCAGCACCACGCCCAGATGGTTGTGCGCCTCGGCGTGCCGCGGATTGACGCAGGTGGCCTGCCGCAAGCTGCTGCGCGCCTCATCGAGCTGGCCCAACTGCATCGAGGCCGCGCCCAGCAGATACCACACCTGGGCATTGTTCGGCTGGGCCAGCAGCAGTTGGCGATAGAGGCCGACCGCCCTCTCGACGTTGCCGGCCTGGTGCTCGCGCCGCGCTTCGTCCAAAGTCGCCGGCGTCCCGGCTTTCGAGGTCGTCGCACCGCGGGCCGGTCGCGGCAAATGTTCCATGCCGAACTGCTCGGGCCGGATGGGCGACGGCGACTCGACATGGTGAGCGCAAACATTAAGTGAAACGATCTTGGGGAAGATATTCTCGCGATTGGCTGCAAAGTTGGCGGGGTTATAGAGCGGCGGTTGATGAACGTAGAGCTGATAGCCCAGGTCGAACATCAGCGCCCGCAAATCGGCCGATGCTTGAGCGCGGTCGTCTTCGACGTACAGCAGCGGCCGAAAGCGACGAATCGTCTGCGCGGCCCCGGTCAAAACTTGCCGCTCCATCCCCTCGACATCGACCTTGATGAAATCACATGCGGCCAACTGCAAGTCGTCGATCCGCAGCAGTGGCACCGGTTCCGTCACCACGGACGAGGGCAGGTTCGTCAACCGAATGCCGCCGTAATCCTGTTCCCTGTCGGCATCGACTTCCGGCACGGCGATCGTGCCGGCACGCTCGCCGACCGCCGCATGATAACAATGCACCTGGTGCAGGTTATTGAGGGCCATATTGCCGCAGAGCATATAAAACAAGCCGCGTTGCGGCTCGAAGGCCAGCACCTTGCCCGTCGGCCCCACCAACTTCGCCAGGGGCACCGTGTGCGCGCCGATATTCGCGCCCACTTCGAGCACGGTCTGTCCAGGCCGCACGAGGGCCCGAAAGAGCTGCACTTCCGACTCCGAGAACTCGCCGTAAAGCTCCAGCGAGCGGCCGACATAGGTGTCGTTCGGACGATAGATCATCTCGCCATAGCGGCATACTTTGGTTTTATTCACGAGGGCACTCAGCCTCCAATTCGTAGGGTGGGACCAGCGAGCTTGCGAGCACCGGCCCACCAGCATCGGCAAGGTCGCTCTCGGTGGGCGGGCGCTCGCAAGCTCGCTGGTCCCACCCTACGTGACTCAACTTTAGGACACTACCCATCGGCGCTGCGACATGCTCGGCCAGCGCCGAGGCCATGCGCGCGAACACCTCGTGCCAGTCGCCAAGACGATGCTGGCGGAACAGCCGCATCGTCGGATACCACGGAGTATCTTCGCGGTCCAGCAGCCAGCGCCAATCTGGCACGGCCGGCACCGCCACCCACACCGGCCTGCCCAACGCGCCGGCCAGGTGGGCGACCGACGTATCGCAGCAAATCACCAAGTCAAGGTTCTCCATTACTGCCGCGGTATCGTCGAACGACTCCAGCCGCGGCGACAAGTCGACAATTCGCTCTCCGTAGCTGACCTGCCCAAGCTGCTCCTGCCCGTCGTTCTTTTGCAGGCTATAGAGCCGCACGCCGCCAATCGCGGCCAACGGAGCGAAGTTCGAGAGGGGGACCGACCGCCAACGATCGCCGCAATGCGCGCGGCTGCCTTGCCAGGCAATGCCGATTTTGAAGTCGCTCGCGCCGTCAAGTTCGTCCCGCCAGCGGGCAACCTTCTGAGGATCGCCCTCGATATAGGGAACATCGGCCGGAATGTTATCGAGCGTGGTGCCAAAGATCCGTGGCAGGCTCAACAGCGGCACATGGACGTCGAAGGGTGGCAATAGGTCGCCCTGCGCCAAAACCTGCTCGACGCCTTCGCAACGACTTAACAGGGCCACCAGCGGGGGCTGACAAACGAGGACCACGCGGCCGCCGCACTCGTGGACCCGCCGTGCGTAGCGGATGAAGTGCAGCGTATCGCCGAACCCCTGCTCGGCCTGGAGCAGGACCGTTTTGCCCTCGAAAGGCGAACCGTCCCAAAGCGGCTGCGGAAACGGCCGCGCTGAAAACTCGGGGCACTTCCAACGCCATTCGTATTCGGCCCAACCTTCGGTCAGCTTTCCTTCGACCAGCCACAGCAGCCCGCGGTTCCTTCGCGCGTCGGGCAGGTCGGGCTGCAACTCCAGCGCCTTTTCCAGGCAGGCCAGCGCTTCCGCCCGGCGGCCCAACTGCCTCAAGATGAAGCCCGCATACAGATGAGCGCTGGCCAGATGGGGCCGCAGCCGCAGCACCTCGCGGCAGCTCGTCAGCGCGCCGTCCAGGTCGCCTCGTTGCGCCAAGGCCATCGCCAGCTCGCCGTGGGCCTCGGCGAAATCGCCTTTGAGCCGCAATGCTTCGCCGAAGCTGGCGATCGCTTCATCGGTACGTCCCAGCTCCCGCAGCGCACTGCCCAAATACCGGTGCGCCTCAGCGTGGCCCGGACGCAAAGCGATGGCCTGTCGATAGCTGACCGCCGCCTCTTCCCAGCACCGCTGCGCAAAACGGGCCGCGCCGAGGTTGAAATGGCCGTCGGCCAAGTCGGGCTTCAAACGCAACGCCTGCCGGCAGTTGTCGATCGACTCGTCAAGCTGACCGAGCTCGCGTTGCACATTGCCCAGATTGTTGTAAGCCTCCGCGAAGTCGGGCTTCAGCTCGACGGCCCGCTGGTAACACGCCCGTGCTTCCTCGCGCCGCCCTTGCTCCAGTAGGGTGTTGCCTAAGTTGTTGTGCGCCTGCGCAAAATCCGCTTGCGCGCGGACCGCGTCGACAAAGCACTGCTCCGCCTCGCGCGTGCGGCCCTGTCGTGCCAAGGCCACGCCCAAGCTATTGAGTTCGCTCGCGGTCACGCACCTTCTCCTTCAAACGAGAAAGCGTCGTTTATCAGCCCCATAAGCCGGCGGTGGCGCTCGCGTTCAGCATAAGCCGTGCGGGCAAGTTCGACGAACTGCGGGCCGAAATCGCCGCCGCGCCGGCACTCGTCGATCTGACGCTCGGCCGCGCTAAGAGCCTCGCACGCCGCCTTCAGTTCATTCTTCAACTCGGCCACCTGCGGAGCACGGCGAAGCAAACGCGACAGGCTGTTCTCCAGCGTCACGAGCTCCTCGCGATTGCCGCCACCCGCAGCCCCGCCCTGGTCCAACGCGATCTCCAATCGCGCGACGCGATCGATCAGTTCGCCGGGCCCGATGCGGACCATCGTGCTCAAATCCATCGGCGCGCCGATCAGCTCGGCCAGCGCCGACGTGATGCGCACGAACACGTCGTGCCAGTCGCCGCGGCGGTGCTGACGGAACAGCCGCATCGTCGGATACCAGGGAGTGTCGTCGCGGTCCAAAAGCCAGCGCCAGTCGGGCACGGTCGCCACGGCCACCCACACCGGCCTGGCCAACGCGCCGGCCAGATGGGCCACCGACGTGTCGCAGCAGATCACCAGGTCGAGGTTCTCCATCACGGCGGCGGTATCGACGAACGACTCCAGCCGCGGCGCCAAGTCGATAATCCGCCCGCCGAAGCTGACTTCTCCGAGTTGTTCCTGCCCGAAGTTCTTTTGCAGGCTATAGAGCCGCACGCCGCTTTGGGCCGCCAACGGAGCAAAGTAGGAAAGCGGGATCGACCGCCCGCGGTCGCGGCGATGCGTGCGGCTGCCTTGCCAGGCGATGCCGATCTTGAACTCGCTCACGCCGCTCAGCTCGTCGCGCCAGCGGGCAACGATTTGTGGGTCGCTGTTGAGGTACGGCACGTCAGCGGGAATGTTGTCGAGCGTGGTGCCAAAAATCCGCGGCAGGCTCAACAGGGGCGCGTGAACGTCGAAGGGCGGCAACGGATCGCCCTGGGCCAAAACCTGCTCGACGCCTTCACAGCGACGTAACAGGGTCACCAGCGGGCGCTGGCAGACCACGATCACGCGGCCGCCGCGCTCGCGTACCAGCCGCGCGTAGCGGACGAAGTGCAGCGTGTCGCCAAATCCCTGCTCGGCGTGCAGCATGATCGTTTTTCCGTCCAATGGCGTACCGTCCCACAGTGGCTGCGGAAACGGCCTTTCCGGAAGCTCCGGACACTTCCAACGCCATTCGTATTCGGCCCAACCTTCGGCCAGCTTGCCCTCCAGCAACAAGACCAGCGAGCGGTTCTTGCGGGCGTCGGGCATGTCGGGCTGTAGCTCCAGTGCCTTTTCGCAGCAGGCCAGCGCTTCGGACCGGCGGCCCAGCTCCGACAGGATAAAGCCCATGCTCAGATGCGCGCTGGCCAAGTCGGGCCGCAGCCGCAACGCCTCGCGGCAGCTCTCCAGCGCGCCGTCCAAGTCGCCTTGTTGCGTCAAGGCCATGGCCAGCCCGCCGTGCGCCTCGGCAAAGTCGCTCTTGAGCTGCAACGCCTGGCGCAAGCTGAGGATGGCCTCCTGGATGCGGCCCAGCTCGCGCAGCGCGTTGCCCAGGTTGCTGTGCGCTTCGGCGTGGTTGGGACGCAAAGCAATGGCCTGGCGATAGCTGGCCGCCGCTTCCTCCCAGTGACGCTGGGCGGAGTAGGCCGCGCCGAGATTGTTGTGGGCATCGGCCAGGTCGGGCTTCAAACGCAGCGCTTGCCGGCAGTTGGCAATCGCGTCGTCGAGCTGGCCCAGGTCCCGCTGCACGTTGCCCAGATTGTTGTACGCTTCGGCAAAGTCGGGCTTCAGGGCCACCGCCTGCTGATAGCAAGCCAGCGCTTCGTCCCGCCGCCCTTGCTCTTTCAGCGCGTTGCCCAAGTTGTTGTGGGCGTGCGCAAAGTCGGGCTGAGCGCGGACCGCTTCGGCGAAGCACTGCTCCGCTTCCTGCGAGTGGCCCTGCTGCGCCAGGGCAATGCCCAAGCTGTTTTGGGCCTGGGCGAATTCGGGCTTGAGCGTCACCGCCCGACGGTACGCGGCCACCGTCTCGTCCGGCTTGCCTTGCGGTTGGCAAACCGAGCCCAGCAGATACCAGATTTCGGCGTTGGCCGGTTCGAGCGCGAGAAGCTGACGGTAGCCGGACTCGGCGCGCGGCAGATCGCCGGTTTGCTGGCATTGTCGGGCGGCGGAAAGTAACTCGCTGGCGGTCATGCAATTTTGGATTTTCGATTTTTGATTTTTTGATTTTGGCCGGCCGTAAGGTGGGACCAGCGAGCTTGCGAGCGCCGGCCCACCGTTTGCCGCGTCGCGCACTCAACGGACGCCGTAGCCCCGTCCGTCGTCGTTTACGGTGGGCCAGCGCTCGCAAGCTCGCTGGTCCCACCTTACGATTCTGGCTTGACAACGCCAATTCTAGCTTGCAAGTGCGTTCATGGCACCTCAAAGCGTCTCACCGCCCTCTTCGACCGCTCCCTCGACCGGCGGAACGACCGGCGGAGCGGCCTTTGCCAGCCGGGCGGGCGGCAACGTGCCAAGCTGGAAAGGGGATTCTCCGACGATTTCCCTGCCTCGCGGCAAGAACACGCGCACGCGGACGCACCAACAGATTTTAACGATCACGCCTTGATAACTCAGCGGGCTGGCAGGCAAGCGCGTGCTGAAGCGCTGCGGCCGGCGAAAGTCGGTCCCGCCACGTTCCGCCGCCTCGGTCCGGTCGAAGTAGTGTACGGCCAGGTCTTCGTCTCCCTGGCCTTCGGTGTGCCAGAGCACCGAGATCTCGACGGCAGTCGGATCGATCCATCTCAGCGAGTCGACTTGATAGGCGCCCGACAACAAATCGCCCGGTTGGTATACGCGACGGTTGCCATCGAGCAAGATGCGGACCGATCCTTCGCTCATGCGGCATGGCTCTCGAACCGACAGGGATAAACGTGCAGCAGGAAGCTGCGTTCGAAGTCGCCGCGCCGGGCGACCTCGCCGCTGACCACAAGCTTCCAGCACACTTTATTATGCTCCGAGCGGAACGAGTGCATAGCGCAAGCGGGAATCTCCATGCTGGTCCGCAGCCGCAATCCCGGCTCGTGCGGCTCCGGGGAGGCCTCGCGACAGTAAATCTCGTGCTCGTAGACCCTCCGCGTCGCCGTGCGTGCGTCGGTCCCTTGACGGTACGTGGCTTCCTCTTCACAGACGAGCACGACGCGCAGCCGCTTGACGGTCAGCTTGCCCGATTGGTCGATGAACAGCTCGAAGGTGCCGCCGGGGTACAAGGGATGTTCCGAGATTTCCACGATCGTCGGTCCCACGCTGCCGGCCACCAACAATTGCCGGAGGAACAGCGCGACCAGCCCCGCGCCCCCCACGGCCAGCGGCGCTACGAGCAGGGCCAGCAGCCAGTCGGGGCTGCCGCGGCGGTAGCCGTCCACGGCCATCCATAAGAACGCCGCCACCACGCCGTTCCAGACGATGCTCAACAGCAGCAACCCCGCCAGGTTCCAGCCCGGTTCGCCGCTCGGCAGCCGAAAGGCCAGCGTCGTGCCGGGACTATCGGTGACGTCGCCGGGACTGGGCACCGAAGGGAAGGGCGGTTCCTGCCCGGTCAGCTCGATTTGTTCCCGCCGCGCGGTCTCTTGCGCGAGCACCGCCCGCCGCTCGGCCGATTTGCCCCATGACCAGATCAAGAATGACAAGCCACCGGCGCCGACGGCGATAAACGGCACGGGCACCACGAGCATCAGCCAGGCGAACCAGGAATAGCCCCGCGCCAGCACGACGCGCTCGGGATTCTGGGGGTCGTACCAACAAGCGTAGTCTTGACCGGTCTGAAACTCGGCCAACAATTGCTCGCTTCGGTGCCGGTCGCGCGTGTGCAGGTCGGTCACGTCATAGGGCGCCCAGGGGGAGAAACGGCGACCCTGCACGGTGAATTGCAAGCGGAAGCGCGGGGCATAGAGCGGACCGTCGCGGGCCGGCTGCTCCTCCAGGCGCTTGTCGATCAAACGCGCCCGATGTTCGACAAAGTCGCGGTTGACTCGCAGCTCGGGAACGGTCAAAGCGGCGAAGAAGTAAAACAGGGCCGCCAGGCCGATGCCGAGCGAAACCGCGCAGAAGCAGCCCGAACCAAAGCTGCGGACCACGTTCGAGCCGGTGTGGCGTCGGCCGCGCTTCTTGCCGTAAAATCGAGTCAGATACCGGGGCACTGCGTCGCTCGCAACCGCGTGAACATCATGCTTGTCTTAGCCGCCGCACGGCCGGGTGGCAAGGGGCGGGCTGGAGCAGGTTCCGCGATCGAAAGAATGGGACTATCGCCGCGCGGTTTATCGGCGACTGGCCGAGCGATTGGGCGGCGTCGCGCAAAAGGCCTACGACCGGGTGTTCGCCTTGGAGACGACGGCTTGCTGAGCGCATGCTTCTCAACCAGGTTAGCATTGTCCGGTCTTTTCGCGATACCGCAACCGGCCCTAATCACTAACCACTTCTGTCTTCACTTCACCGGCAGCAACGTGGTGACCCAGAGCAGCGGCTTTCCGCCGTCGTCGAGCCGCCACTCGCCTTTCAGGCCCGCCCGGTGAAGCAGCTTGTCGACGAGCTTGTAGTACCAGGTTTTGCCGGGAGGAAACGTCGCGATCGCTTTCTGCAGTTCGATGCCTTGCCGGGCCAGCGCGTAATGATCGTAAAGCACCGGGGCTTTGAGCCGTTCGCCAACCACCGTATCCAGCACGTCCGTGAGCGGAATCTCTTCGATCTCGGCGTTCAGGGTCTCAAACAGCTTTGGCATGACATCGCCTGGCTTGCGATCTTGCAGCGGCCAGCCCACCGGCCAGGTCGTTTGCCCGGCGCTCGGTTTGAGCACGGCGTACTTGGGTCCCTTGCCTCCGGCCGGGGCGGGCAACAAGCCCAGACCCTCCGAGCGCAGCACGTAGGCGATGGCCGTCCCGGTGGACAGCCCTTCCAGCTCCTCGCCGATCGGCCCGGCCTGGCCAAGCACGCGGCGCGTTGGCGCGTCGAGCGACAACCTATAGGTCAAACCCGCGGCCAGTTTGTCGAGCAGTTCAACTGGCGGCATTCCTTGGGTGCTGAACGCAACGCGCTTTGTCAGGTCGGCATGAATGGCCGCAAAATCTTTGGTCGCCAGACCAAACGGCAAGTTGCCGGCGCCGCCTCCGGACGAAGTTGGCCCCTCGGTGCGGAGTTTTTTCAGCCATTCGGCCAGCGGACCGCGATCGCGCGGCGAAAAGCGTCCGCCGGGCAACACCAATTCGTTGCCCGAAACGAGCAGGCCGACCACGCGATAAACCGGCGATGCCTTGCTGCCGGCCACTTTCACTTCGGCCTTGTCGCCGCTGCCGGCTTTGCGGATGCGCAACCCGTCGACTCCCAGTTCCGACAGCAGGTTATACCACTGCTGCTGAGCGGTGGCCGGAAACTGGGCCCCCGTCACCAGTTCCAACTCGACGCGCCCTTCCGCCGCCGCTACGACACCGCAACCGGCGAGAGCCAGGGCGAGCACGATTGTGGTCCAGCGGGGAAACATTCGACATCTCCAGAGCACTGTAGGTTAGAGGCGTTGGGCATTGGGCGTTGGGCGTTAGGCGTTGGGCATTGGGCATCAAGTGGAACAGCGCGCCTAAAGCCTAACGCCCAGAGCCTATCGCCTCCCACCTCACGATTATATCACGCCTTCGTCCCCGCGCCCCTGTTCCCTGTCCTCGGATCCCTGTAACCTATACGCACCAGTGCCTCGCCCCTGAACCCTGAACCCTGAACCCTGAACCCTGAACCATGCCTCGCCCCGTTACCTTATTCACCGGCCAGTGGGCCGACCTGAAGCTCGAAGACCTGGCCCGCCAGGCACGCGAGTTCGGCTATCAGGGTCTGGAGCTGGCCTGCTGGGGCGATCACTTCGAAGTCGACAAGGCGCTGGGCGACGAGACCTATTGTGCCGCGCGGCGCGACCTTTTGGAGCGGCACGACCTGCAGCTTCACGCCATCAGCGCGCATCTGGTCGGGCAGGCCGTGCTCGACAACATCGACGAGCGACACAAGGCGATTTTGCCCAAGCACGTCTGGGGCGACGGCAAGCCCGCCGGCGTCAACGCGCGGGCGGCCGAGGAGTTGAAGAACACCGCGCGTGCGGCCCAGAAGTTGGGCGTGGGCGTGGTCAACGGCTTCACCGGTTCCAGCATCTGGCACCTGCTCTATTCGTTTCCGCCGGTGCCGCAAAACATGATCGACCGCGGTTACGAACTGCTGGCCGAGCGGTTCAATCCGGTGCTCGACGTGTTCGGCGAGTGCGGCGTGCGGTTCGCGCTGGAGGTGCATCCGACGGAGATCGCCTTCGACCTGGTGAGCGCCCAGCGAGCGCTCGATGCCCTGGAACGGCGGGAAGAATTCGGATTCAACTTCGATCCCAGTCATTTGCACTGGCAGGGGGTCGATCCGGTGGAGTTTTTGCGGGCGTTTCCCGACCGCATCTATCACGTCCACATCAAGGATGCCGTGGTGACGCTCAACGGGCGGAGCGGCATTCTGGGCAGCCATTTGAATTTCGGCGATCCGCGTCGCGGCTGGGACTTTCGTTCGCCCGGCCGGGGCGGCGTCAACTTCGAAGAGATCGTGCGGGCGCTCAACGCGATCGGTTACGAAGGGCCGCTGTCGGTGGAGTGGGAAGACAGCGGCATGGACCGCGAGGCGGGCGCCAAGGAAGCCTGCGAATTTGTGAAGCGGCTCGACTTCCGTCCCAGCGCGGCGGCCTTCGACGCGGCGTTTGCAAAATAGCCGCCAGCGGTCATACGCCAAGCAGGTGCTCCAGAATGTGCAGGTCCAGCCCCTCATAGTCCCGCTCGCGCCGAAACGCCTCGACCTTGTTCGCGTCCACCGTCCGCGCGAGCTTCAAGAGATGCTGGAACATCCGCAGACTGTTGGCCAGGTGCCGGGTCTCGTCGGCCTGCTTCGTGGTGCGCATGGCTTTGATGTCGAGGCCGACCACGCCGATGTCGTAATAGCCCGCCCGGTCGAGCACCCAGACCTGATTGAAAGCCCGCCGCAAATCGACGGAACCGAACGTCTTGTCCTGGTCGTACTTCAGGCCGTTCTGGTCGTTGAGATGAACGCCCCACAGCTTTCCGTGCCAAAGCGCGTAGGCCATGTCGTCGGAGGGGTCGAGGCCCGCCAGAATGCTATGGGCGCTTTCGATCAACACGCCCACGCGGCTGGGGTCGCTGGCGCGATAGCACAGGCCCATGAAATGACCCACGGTCGGGCAATAGGCCTGGTCCATCGGCTCGTTGGGCTTCATTTCGCCCACGATGCGAATTTTCGGGTCGTAGTCGAGCATGTCGTTCACCGCGTCGACGAGCAGCCCCACGGCCGCCGTGGCGTCTTTCGATTCGCGGATGTATGTTCCTTCGCGGGCCGGCCAGAGCACCATCAGGTCGATGTCGAGCATGTTGGCGATGTCGATGGCCCGCCGCGTGCGATCGCGGGCATAGCGCCGGGCCGCCGCGCTGTTCGACGTGTAGCCGCCGTCGATGGTCCGCGGGTCTTCCCACAGCCGCGGCGCGATGAACTCGCCTTTCAGTCCCTCGCCGCCGAGCAACTGCTTGACCTTGGCCACGCCGCGGGTCGTTTGCGTGGCGTCCCAGTCGGCGGGCACCACGTCGTCGTCGTGCAACTGCACGTAGTCGAAGCCCATCTTCTTGTACTCTCGGATCTTCTTGGCAAAGGCGACGTCCTTGCGGACCGCCGGGCCGAACGGATCGGACCCCATCGAAATGTTCCAGGGGCCGAAACTGAAGCGATACGTGCCAGGCTTTTTGGCCATTTGAAAACGACTCCGTGGGGCGTGACTGATTGGCGTGCAACGAGAGTCCGTAGTGTAAGAACGCCGCTTGCGAGTGGAAAGGGGAGGGGAATGGCAAATTGGCGTTGGCGATGGTTTTTGTTCTGGGTTTGGCAACGAACGTAAGGTGGGGCCAGCGAGCTTGCGAGCGCCCGCCCACCGTAATCGACGTCGCCAGCGGTGGGCCGGCGCTCGCAAGCTCGCTGGCCCCACCTTACGACTTGGCCGACGCCCTCCTGAACCCTGAACCCTGAACCCTACCCGCTCTTCAGCACGAACTCGCGGGCCGCCAACACATAGCGGACCAGGTCGTGCATCTGCGGTGCGTCGGTGAACGGCGAGAGAACGTACGATTTCAAGGCCGCTACGGGAACTCCGTGATCCGAATGCCGATAGCAATCGGTCATCGAAATTGCGATGCCCCGGCCCGCCGTCGCCTCGGCCCACACCCGGCGAAACACCCGCCGGTTGAAATCGTTGATGCCCTCCACCGCAGCCTGAAAACTCGGATCGTGGAACTCGCGCTCGACCACGCGCTTGTCCACATCGGGCGGATAAACGCGAAACAAGGTCACCGGCCCGACGTTTTCACCGTTGAGCACCGCCAGTTCCGGCTGGCCGTCGATCGCTCGCCGCAGCACTTGGGCCATTTCCACCGCGTGGCCCAGCAACACTCGCAGGCCCTCCTTGCCCAGCAAAAGCAGGTTGGCCAGCGCCGACATCGGCCCCGTGCCGCTACGGGTGGTTTCCAGCGTGAATGTGCCCGGATGGTGTTCGCCCGACTGAAACAGATACGGCATGGTCGACCGCGGCCGCCGAATCAGGTCGAGGTCGCTGCGCCGGCGAAACAGGGCCAGCGACGACACATAAGGCACATAGCCCGTCTTGTGAAAGTCGATGCCGATCGAATCGGCAAGCGGCAAACGGCGCACGGCGCCGGCGGCCTTCGACAAAGCAGCCAGCGTGGCGGAATCGAAGCCGAGGGGGTTGCCGGCGAAATCGTAGTCGGCGAACACCGACCAGGCCCAGCCGATCACCGCGTCGGCATGGATGTGCGGCGAATAGTCGAGCGAGAATTCACGCACCAGCTCGTCGCGCAACCTGCCGATCGCGTCCAGATCGTCGATGCCGAACGCATCGGTCGTGCCCAGGGTGGCGACGATCGCGGCGATCCGTCGGCCGTCGCGCAGCACCTGCCGGGCGGCGTCGGCCAGTGCATCGACCAAAATCGCGTTGTCGGCGGCCGTGGGCACGCGAACGACGTGCTGCTGCCCGATGCCCAGCCAACCGGCCACGTTCACCGCCGAGTAGTGGCTTTCATCGGAAGCCAGCACGACGGCCGGCGCGGTGATGCCGGCGTGCGACGAGCCGGGCAACGCCTTTTCCAGGCCGACCTTCACTCCATATAACAGGCAGCCGGTGCCGCCGAAGGTGAAGACTCCGCCCGCCGAGCCAACCTCGTAACCCAGCAGGTCGGCGGTCATGGCAATCACGCGCTCTTCGGCCGCCGACACGCCGCGCGCGCTCTCCTCGCTGCACAGATTCGGATTGAACATGGCCGCCAGCAGCACGCCCAGGATGCCGGCAATCGAAGGCGGCGGCACGACGTTGATCTGGCTCAGCGGGTGGCCCCAAATATGCATGCCTTCCAGGTGCTTGACCAACTCCGGGATGACCTCCTCCAGCGGCCGGCGTTGTGGCTCGAACCGGGCGGCCCGTGCGGACGCGAAGTCGGGCTCGACCGGCAAGCCGAGGACCGGCGTCTGGCCCTTCAGGCGATCGACCTGATCCAGCGCTCGCAGCACCGAGAACGCGACGTAGGCGTCGTGAACCGGATCGGAGACCGGCTGCGGGAACTGCGTTCGCAGCTCAGCGAGGATGTGGCCGTAGTGGGGCATGGGGAGGATTCAGGGTTCAGGAGTCGGGGTTCGTAAGGTGGGGCCAGCGAGCTTGCGAGCGCGACGTGATTTTGGATTTTGGATTTTGGATTTTGGATTGGCAATCGAAAATCCAAAATCCAAAATCCAAAATTGCACATGGGCCTAGTCATCCTCAAAGGGATTACTGGGACCCGGCGGCGGCGCGCGCAGCGCTTCCAGCTCGGCGTCTTCTTCGGCCACGCGCTTCGGCTTGGCGATCCGCACCTGGTGTACCGCGGCCACGATGGCCGGCACGTTCGCCAAGAAAACCAGCGCCGCCGCTATCGGAACAACGATCAGAAGCACCACGACGTCCGCGTCGAAATCCCCGGCTTGGATCACCTCGTTCAGCGAAAAAAACGGGTTGCTGATTTCGATCAGCGAATAACCGCTGCGGATGCTGGGCGTCATCAAGTGGATCGAAACCGGAATGCCGCTGCCGGCCATCACCAACAGCACTTGCAACAACACTGCCAAGGTCAGCGTCACCGGCGTCACGCGCCGCAGCAGGCCGATCACCAGCCGCGCCAGACCCAAGTAAAACACGATATAGGAGAGTTCGAGCAGGCCGAAGGCCATCACGACGCTGCGCGGCACCGAGATTCCGCGCACGCCCGCCCCGCCGCCGCGGAACACGTAATCGCCCGCCAAGAAGGCCCCGCCCACGGCGGTGGCCGCCAGCAGGTTGGCGACGATGAACATAAAGCCGGTCGCCGGGCCGGGATTGAACCAGGTGAAGAACGCGCGGCCCAAAAGGCTCTGCGGAAGCTGGCGCTTGACGCGCAGCGACATCTCGCCCAACTCGCCGTTGATGAGCGCGCCCATGGCCGCCCAATGAATGCCGACAAAAACAAAGTACACGATGCCGATATCCGGACGGGCTTGCTCTTGCAAGAAACCCCAACCGAACCAGCCGATCAGCAGCGCCTGCTGCACGACCATCACCATCCGCAGCGCGGTGGAGCGATTATCGCTGGCAAAGGTAAGCTGGGCGCTGGCGGCGCAATAGAACAGCGCGAAGTAACTGACGTAGGCCGTCAACATGATGGCGTTGACGATCCAGAACTCGCGGTCTTGAAAAGCCGGCGTCCCGGACTGCATCATCAAGGCGAACGCGATCGTCAACGCGTTGAACAGCAAGAACGCCAGACCGAACAAGTACAGCACCGACAGCACGATCTGCCAGTGCTTGTCCTGCGTCAGCGTGGCGACCACCAGTCCGATCACCGATGCCCCCAGCGATGCCAAAAAGAAGCAGCAGATCACGTAGACGATGGTGGGCGCGTCGATGCCTCGCAGCATGTAGGTGAAGGCCAGGCAGGGGGCGACGGCCGACAGATAGACCAGCATCTGCAAGACCGCGCTGCCCAGCTTGCCGCCGACGATCTGCCGCGGCCGCAAGGTGGTGATCGAAAGCATCTCGAACGTGCCGTCTTCGCGCTCCGAGGCCAGCGAGCGAAACGCCCCGAACGGCACCACCACCAACATGGGAACGGCCAGGATCGCGTAGTAGCCAAGAAACATGTCGAAGCCACGGGCAGCGTAGAAGATGCTCGGCCCGATCAGCGAGACGCCGAGGATCGACCAGATCCAGGCCAAGACCAGCACCAACGCGAAGGTGATCACGAATTGCCGGCTCTTGAGCGCTTGCCGCGTTTCTTTGACCAGAATCGGGTTCAAGCGGTCGCCCACCCAAACCAGGGCGCGTTCCAGCCGCTGCCAACCGGTGTCGGCCGGGACCGCGGAAGCGTCGACGTTGAGCTGGGTCAAAGACATCATTGCACGTGTCCTTCGGTGACTTGCATGAAAACTTCTTCCAGCGTCTTGGTCTGGCTGCCGAAGGCGACGACGCGAAAACCGGCCTCGATCATGCCGCGCAGGAGTGCCGCTTCGACCTCGGCGTCGGCCTCGTGCGCGAACAGGGCGGCGTGGCCCTCGGTTCGAATCTGGTCGATGCCTTCGCGCTCGGCCAGCCAGGTTGCCAGGCCGGCGGCGTCATCGAGCAGGCGCACCTGAATCCGCGTGAAATGACGCGTCTGCTGTCCCCGTTGGATCTCGGTTACCGAGCCCACGGCCAGCAAGCGGCCGCGCTCGATGATGCCGACCAGATCGCACATCTCGGCCAGCTCGGTGAGAATGTGCGAGCTGACCAGCACCGTCTTGCCGTGCGCGGCCAGTGCCCGGATCATCTCCCGCAACTGAATCCGGGCACGCGGATCGAGCCCCGCGGCCGGTTCGTCGAGCACCAGCACCGCCGGATCGTGAATCAAGGCGCGACCGAGACACAGCCGCTGCTTCATCCCTTTCGACAGGCCGTCGATCGGCTTGTCGGCCAGCAGGTCGAGCTTGGTGAAGCTCATCACATAGCTCAACGCCCGCGTGCGTTCGCTTCCCCGCAGGCCATAGGCGCGAGCGTAGAAATCGAGATACTCGCGAACATTCACGTTGGAATAGGTGCCGAAATAATCGGGCATGAAGCCCAGTCGCCGCCGCACGCGGTCGGGATCGTTGACCACCGAAAAGCCGTCGACCAGGGCGTCGCCGCAAGTGGGCTGATCGAGCGTCGCCAGAATGCGCATGCTGGTGGTCTTGCCCGCTCCGTTCGGTCCGATATAGCCGAACACCTGACCGCGCTCGACGGAAAAACTCACGTCGAAGACCGCCCGCGTGCGGCCGAAATAGCGGTGCAGGCCGCGCAGTTCAATCATGGGCTGCATAGTTCGCTTTCAGGTTCTGCCCCAGCCACCGCCAATGTCTCATGCTCGGCTGCGTAAAGTACAAGTGAATGACTACCATTTTCCAACCACAATATGGAGACTGTCTTCTTCGCGCACCTGATCGACGCCGAACACGACTTCGGGCGACCGCTCGACGACCGCCAGATAGCTTCTTGGGGCCAACGGAAAACCGGTCGGCTTCGACAAGGAGACGTGTTTGCCCGGCCCTAGCACAGCCTCGCGGAGATTCGCTTCCAACAGGCCGCTGGCGAGCGACGCCCCGAGCAGCGAGTTGTTCGTCGCCGCGTACATAAAGCGCCGCCGGCCTGCGAAAACTTGCGCCGACGGTGCGACAAACCCCTCCGGCACGCTGGGCTGACGGTCTTTGACGAACTCGTAGATGGCCGCTTCTTCGTCGGCCGGACTGGCCGCTTCGAGCTGCCCACGGGCACCGGCCGCAAGATCGACCGCTCGAAAATGCCGGCCCTGTTCGTCGCTCAACAATAAGCGAACGACCCGCGTACCGAGCTGATTCTCGACCTGCGGTCCGGCCTGGCCGCGCGGCGGCAGCAGCCGCAGCCCCGCCTGGCTGGTGCGCGAGCGGACCGTGACAAACTGCATCGGCGTCCGCGAGGCGAGCCAGCCGGAAACGAGGTGCTGCTCGTGCTGCGACCAGGCCAGGCTTTGGCGGCGGGCCATGTCGCTCTCGCCGCTGTCGTTGGCCGTCAGCGGCGACACGACCACGTCGTCGGGAAACGTCAGTCCGCCGGCCGGCGCCAAGCCGGCGTAATACGATAGCCGCGACCAGCAGACCGCCTGGCCCGAACGCTGGTCGATTTGCGTGAAGGTGCGGGCACGCACGCGAATGTCGAGGCCGTCGGCCAGCACCGCATATCCGAACAGGCCGAGCGTGACTGCCATCGCGGCCAGCGGCACAATCACCACCAACAAGTGCAACCGGCCGCGGCGGCGCAGCCAGAAATAGTTGACGGGTCCAATGGCCAACACAAAAACGGTGATCAACACACGAAACTCCGTCACCGGCGCCAGCCCGACGCCGCGGACCAGCCAGTTCCAGAAGTCGGCGTTTTTCCGTTCCCGAGACAAACCGTGGCGCCGATACCAGAGCCAGCGGTCGGGACCGAGCGAGTTCAGCATCCAGGCCCAATTCTGTTGAGGCTCTTTGAACAGGTCGTCGGCGGCAACCGCCACGACCATGCCGGTGCCGAACGGATGCAACAGGAAAGGTGGTTCGGAAGCAAGCGGTGGCGATCCGGCCACCGGCGCGTCGACGACAACGGTTCCAAAGCCGCTGTAAGGGCTGTTCAGCCGATTGCCGAAGTCAGCCGGATTGGGCTTCGTCCATTCGCCCGCCGTGTCATCGCCGCGTGGCAATTGCAGGGCGTCACTGATCTCGTCAATGCGGTCCAGCTTCGCACCGACACCGAACACCAACAGGTTTCCGCCGGCCGCCGCCCAGCGGCGCAGCGCCTGCCACCGCTCCGGCTCAGCGCCCCGCAGCGCCGTCAGGTCGGCGAGCGACAAGCAGACGATATCGAGGCTGCTGAACTCGATCCAGCGTCGCGGCAAATGGTTGTAGGGCACCGTGATCAGCGTAGGCAGGGACGGGGCGACCAGCGTCGTGCCGGCGGGGGTCGTCGTGGCCACCGGTCTGCCGTATCCATAACCCTGCTGTTGCACGAGCTCGTCGGGAAAGATGCCGGCCAGCACCGAGGAATCAGGATCGGCGACCATTGCAATCGTGAACGGGCCGGCCGGTGGCCCCAGGGTCAAGGCGCCGCTGACGATCAGAATATTTGGCAGCCCCTCGGAATGCAGGCCGCTTACGCCTACGGGTGCGTTTTGCGTCAGCTTTGGCTTATGGACGCCGTCGAGCCAAACCTCGACCTCGCACCACTGGAAGGCGAACTCCTGCGGAACCGCAAGGGTGTCGGTCACTTGCGTGCTGCCCGCCGGAATTTCAATGTCCTGGCTTACGAGGATTTGGCGAGGGGGATACGACCGTTCCTGGGCCTTGAACTCGACGTGCAGCGTTTGATCGGCCTTGGGCGGCGCGGCGGGCAGAACGCTGACCTGCACCGGACGGTAGCCGCTGCCGTCGAGCCATTGCGTGGACACCACCAGCGTCAGTCCGTAGGCGGAGCTTTTCGTCATCGTACCGGTCGACGCCGCCTGGCTTCGGGTCGCAACGGCCATCCATAGCGCCGCGACGGCGCCCACGAAGCACCACCGCGAAAAAAAGCATGTGCGACGCCGTGGTGGCTTGTTCATCGGCTTCCTGGCGACGGTCCGCCCGCAAAAGGTGATTGGCCCTGGCCGGCCGCGCGGCGGCCGGGCAAAATCAGCGAAAACAGCCACATTATAAAGAACATCAAGGCGTGAACGATCAGGATGAGCGCCAGGGCCGCCAAAGCAAGCATGATCGCGCGGGCCCACGGTGTGCCACGCACGGCCGCCGCGCCAATCAATGAGACGAATCCGCACACGGCTGTGACGGCCAGGATCGTTCGTAGAGAGAATTGCGGCGCGATCATGCGCTGATTGTGCCATTCTTCGCGGCCACTTTCCAGCAAAATCCCGAAACCGACGCCAGAGGCACACCGATTGCCGCATAGTAGGTCGGCTATTCCAGCGTGGCGCCTTCAGGCGGGAATACCCGATCTACGGTAGAATATAAAGAAGAGCAGACTTTGCGAGAAGTCTGGTGGCGTGCCACGTGAGTTGCTTGAACGAAAGGAAGTGGAACCATGAAGCCAGTCAACCAGAAGCACGAATTGCGGATTCAGCTCGACACCAAGCAGTGCAGGCTTTCGGCCCGCCAGATCAAAAAGATGGAGGATAACCTCGGCACGTTGCGCACGCGGGCACAGGCGTTCCCCATTTCCGACCTGTATGTGACCGTCAGCCGCTTTCCGCGCACGGGCGACTTCCACGTGAAAACGAGCCTGGTGCTGACCGGCCGCACGCTTTTCACCGGCGACCGCGACGTGCTCGTTCATCCCGCTTATCTTCGCTGCGTCCATAAGCTGGTCCACAAGCTCGACGCCTACATCGAGGCCCTCGGCAACAAGGCTTCGATCGCCAAGCACGAGGAAGGGACGCAGTTCGACGTGATTCCCGTCGGCGTGCCCAACCCCGATGTGCTCGAACGGGCGGCGGCCGAGGGCGACTATGCCGCCTTTCGCCGGGCGGTCGACGTTTATGACGAGGCGATGCACCGCCGCGTGAGCCGCTGGATCAACCGCTATCCGGCGTTGGCGGCCCGCCTGGGCGACACGTTGTCGATCGACGACGCGGTGGAGGAGGTCTACCTGAACGCCTACGAACGCTATCAAGACTGGCCCCGTTCGTTGCGTTTCGGCCAATGGCTGGAAGACCTGATCGACCCATCGTTGCGCGCTCTGCTTGAAAACGGCGACGAAGAGTTGACCTCGATCAGCCTGGCCCGCACGCTGCAAGAGATGGACCTGGGATCGTAGCGGTCAATTTCGGAACGCAGTCGTGCATCGGCATCGGTCGACTCCGCGGCAAAGTCTGCCTGCCCACAGCGCATAAAAAACGCTGAAGCGAAACGCACAAAGGAGGTTTGGCGCTCCGGCAAGCCGGATTGAAGCAGCTTGGCTGCCTGCTCTGACGCCCCGGCCTGTGGCCGGTACTTGAGCCAGTGCTGGATCGCTTCAGCGACCCAAGTATATCACGCTGTGCGGCCCGCGGCAAATCTCTCGCCAGGCTCGATCGGGCGCAGGGGCCGGTTTGCTCTGTAGGGAACGGACTCCGTGCCGTTCCGCGCGTACCGAACGACCGTCGATCGGCGGAACGGCACGGAGTCCGTTCCCTACAGATCCTTTCGTTGCCCGCACGGCCGGACCCGCCCCATCAACAGCGGACCTGGGCACCGCCCGCCGCATTCATTAAGTTGGTGGGCAATGCCCGCCCTACGTGATTCCGCCGAAACGTCAACCCATACACAAGCGAGCACAGATCTTCGGCCGGTCACGTTCGCTGCGGCCAGCCTGGCGGTGCTGTGCGCCGTGCTTTGGGGCGGACTGGCCGTGGCGGTGCGTGCCACGCAGGACGGCATTCCACCGTTGGCCACCGCCGGGCTGCGGTTTGCCATCGCCACGGCCCTGCTGGCGCCCACGGCGCTCTGGCAGGGCGCATCACTGGGTGTCGATCGTCGGCAGCTTACGGCGATTCTGCCCGTGGGACTGCTGCTGTTCGTTCAGATCGGCTCGTTCCACTACGGCATGGCTCACACGAATAGCGCCCACGGATCGGTGATGATCGGCTCCTATCCGGTGTTCGTGGCCTTGGTGGCGCACTTCTTGTTGCACGGTGACCGCGTTTCGCCGGGCAAGCTGCTGGGGCTGATGGTAGCCTTCGCAGGGCTGGTGGCGATCGTCGCGGGCGTTCGGCGAGAGACGACCTCGACCGGCGAGTCGGCGACGTTGTTCGGCGATGCGGTCGTGCTCGCCAGCAGCCTATTGATCGGCGTGAACACCGTGATGAGCAAACGGGCTTTGGCCGTGGTCGGCGTCGCCAGTCTCCTATTCTGGAGCAACCTGCTGGCGACGGCCCTCTTTTTTACGACGAGTTTGACCCTGGAGTCCGATTCGGCGTGGCGATTTACGCCGGCGGTTTGCTGGGGACTGGCCTATCAATCGGTCGTCGTGGCGTGGCTCTGCTTCTTGATCTGGACGGCCCTGCTGCGGCGTCACCGGGCCAGCCAGATTGCGGTCTTCGGGTTCGCGCAACCGCTGTGCGGCATGGCTTTCGGCATCTGGCTTCGCGGTGATGCCATGCACGTCAGCCTGGCCGTCGGCGGCGCGGCGGTCGCCGCCGGAATCGTGCTGGTGACGCGAGCGGAATAAAACCAATGCCGAGTAGGACGACGGGCCGAGGAAGCGGTGGCCGACGGCGCGGCACTAGTGCTCCGTCAGTCGTCCATTGAGGGATGGCGCGAAATGCATCGTAGGGTGGGACCAGCGAGCTTGCGAGCGCCGGCCCACCGATGGCTGGTGTCCTCCGTGGTGGGCCGGCGCTCGCAAGCTCGCTGGTCCCACCCTACACTCGGCCTGAACCAATCAATCGACGGCTGACAGAGCGCTACAGGGCAACCGGTTCCAGGACCACGCCGGCCGGTTCGTCGGCGACGCAAGTCGGGGCCGCGGACGGCGACCTGACGTAGCCCAGACCACGCAGCACCTCCAGCACCTCGCTGCAGGTGGGAAACATGCGCCCGCTGGTGCGCTTGTAGTGATCGAGCGCGTTCATGAACTCGACCTCTTCGACCGAATACTCGCGCTCGCACGTGGTCGGATCGATCTGGCGACGGCGGCTGACTTTTTCGCGACGTTCGAGCTGGCGGCGTTCGACCGCGACCGGTTGCTCCGCGGAGCGCCGGTCCTGCGTCCGCCGGTCCGATTCTTTTTCTTTGGCCCGCCGGTCCAGATGGACATCTCCCGCCTTTTTCGCTTTGGCCACGCTACCGTCTCCTCTCGTATTCTCGTGCCGCCGGTTACGAACGCCGTAAGATGGGCAATCTGCGCCGAGACAAGCCTAGCATCGGAAGCACGGCCAGGCGAACTTGGGCGAATAGAAAAAAGGGACATGAAAAGCGCGATTTCCGGCCAGGCAAAGCCTTGCGGAAAAGCAGGTTTATATCGGCTCAACGGGAAGCAGCGGCTTTAACGATGGTGCGTGGGGACCGAGTCATAGCGGCCTGATCTTGACGTTCTTCCAGCGGCACTTGGCGCCATTGGGCCAACTCTTGCCGCCGTGGACCTGCACCGCGATGCTTCCCTCCGGCCCCAGCAGGTCGGCCACCTTTTGCCGGTCGTAATTGGCGGCCGTACACGTCTGGCCGTTGAACTCGCTGATCTTCACGCCGTTGATCCAGGCAGCGGCGGCTGACGAGCCGGGCAGCAACAGACAGGCGATCGCGAAAGAAAGCAGAAGCTTCATGGTCTTGATCCAATGATGTTTACTCGATTTCATAGATCGCGCCGCGCGGATCGCGGGGCACGACGCGCTCAGCCTTGCAGTCCACGAGAAGCATGATACGCGGACAGGCTCGAACGAGCAATCCGCTCAGGCGCGGCGGCCGGGGATAGCCGCCTCGGCGTGCGGCTGGGTAGAATGAATCGACTTTGGTTGATGGATGGTATCCCAGCAGGAATCGTCACACGTGAACGTAATCTCTCGCCGCGAACTTCTCTCTCGTGCCGGCTGCGGTTTCGGGCTGATCGGCCTGGCCGGCCTGCTGGCCGAGGAAGGCCTGCTCGGCGCAGCCCGTGCCGGCGATCTCGGCACGCGCTTGCTCAACCCGTTGGCCCCGCAGCCGCCGCACTTCGCGGCCAAGGCCACGCGCGTGATCTGGCTGTTCATCAACGGCGGACCCAGCCACGTCGACACGTGGGACTACAAGCCGGCCCTGGCCCGCTGGGACGGCAAGTCGATCCGCGAGTTCGACCCGGAGTTCAAGAACACCACCGGCTTCTTCAAGAACGCCGTCGGCAACCTGATGAAGTCGCCCTTCGAGTTCACTCCCCGCGGCGAGTGCGGCAAGCCGGTGTCGTCGATCTTTCCCAATCTCGGCCGGCACGCCGACAAGATGGCCTTCATCCATTCGGGCTTCACCGAGTCGAACAACCATTCGCCCGCCCTGTTCGCCATGAACTGCGGCGTGCCGCGGATGGGCCTGCCCTGCGTCGGAAGCTGGGTCAGTTACGGCCTGGGCAGCGAAAGCCGCGACTTGCCCGGCTTCGTGGTGATGAGCGACCCTAAAGGCCGCGGACTGCCAAAGGGCCAGGCCGCGAATTGGAGCGCGGGCTTTCTGCCGGGCGTCTTTCAAGGCACGCACCTGCGGCCCACCGGCGATCCGATCGACAACCTGCATCGCCCGGCCCAGCTCACCGACGCCGCGCAGCGCAACCAGCTCGATCTCGTCAAGCAGCTCAACGAAATCCACCACGAGCATCTGGCGGCCGAGTCGGAACTGACCGCCCGCATCGAGAGCTTCGAGCTGGCGTATCGCATGCAGACGGCGGCGCCCGAAACGCTCGACCTGGCCTTGGAGCCGGAGCACGTTCAGCGGCTTTACGGCATCGGCGAGCCGCAGTGCGACCATTTTGCCCGGCAGTGCCTGATGGCCCGGCGGCTGATCGAGCGGGGAGTGCGGTTCGTGCAGATTTATTCGGGCGGGATGGAGAACCAGCGTTCTTGGGACGGGCACAACGACATCAAGGGCAACCACGAGCAATTTGCCGGCGAGACCGAGAAGCCGATCGCCGGGCTGCTGACCGACCTATCGCAGCGCGGCCTCTTGGACGAGACGCTGGTGATCTGGTGCGGCGAGTTCGGCCGTTTGCCGATCGCCCAGCTTTCGGAGAAGCCCGGCCGCGACCACAACCCGCACTGTTTCACGGCCTGGCTGGCCGGCGGCGGCGTGAAGGGCGGCGTGAGCCACGGCGAGTCGGACGAAGTCGGCTACAAAGCGGCGGTGGACCGCGTTCACCTCAACGACCTGCACGCGACGATTCTGCACCTGCTGGGCATCGACCACACGCGGCTGACCTACAAGTACAACGGCCGGAATTTCCGGCTGACCGACGTGGGCGGCGAGGTGATTCGCGAGATTCTCGCGTAGGTCGACGATGAGATCATCGAGCTATGAAAACCATTGAAATCTCTGAGGCGGCCGCCTCGCTGGTCGAACATGCGCGTGGCGCGGGCAAACAGCCTCTGGTGTTGACCCTCGACGGGCAACCTGTGGCTGCGCTCGTCGGCCTGGACAACCTTGATTTGGAGACTTTGGCGCTGAGCAACAATCCAGAATTCCTTTCCTTGATCGAAAAAGCGAGAAGACGCTACAAGGCCGAAGGCGGCGTTCCGTCAGACGAACTGCGCCGTCGCCTGAAGAAGTCAAGGGATTCTGCTCCCAGGTAGATGACTGATCCGCCGCCGCTATTCCGGCGAACACGCACGGCGAAGTGAGCGACGGCTCTGCACCAATCTCGGTGGGCCGGCGCTCGCAAGCTCGCTGGCCCCACCCTACTCTTTCTTCTCCTGCGCCGGCCTGGGCGTGAGCACGATCGTCACGGGCGTGTCGATGGGCGGAATGCGTTCGGTGAAGGCATTGAACAGAAGCTGCCCGGCTTTGTCGGAGCTTTCGATCGGCAAATCGAGCATGGCGGAAGGGAAGTTCGAGACGCAGATCAGCTCTCCCTGGTTGGCCATGTATGATTCTTTGCCCGTCTGCTCGTCGCGCCAAAAACCGCTGCCGGCGAACACCCAAGGCTGGTCCAGCGCTTTGCCGGTGGTGGAGTCTTGCACCCAGTCCTGCGCCCAGGCGCTGCGGCGTTTGCCCGCATCGTCGGTCCAGTAAAGACTGACGTCGATGATGCTGCCCGTCGCGCCCCTGTACTTGGGCTGAAATTGCACCGGACGGCCCGGCGCGGCATCGACCGCCAACAGCGCCGCATGCACCTTTTCGGCCGCGACCGGAACCGAAAGGACCGATTCGTGCTCCTTGGTTCCTTCAGGGCAGGCGAACATTTCGAGCTGTCCTTGCCGCAGGCAGACTTTGCCGACCATCACGACGCGCTTCTGGGCCTTGTCGATCCAGACCCGCGCCTTGGGATCGAGGGGCACCAGAGCCGGCTGGTCTTCGGCTGTTGCCGATGGGGTTTCGTCAGCCCGTATTGCCGACGACGCCGCGCCGGCCAGTGCGCCGACAACCACGAGCCGTGCCATATGCCGATGCCATGCCTTCGTCCGCATTTCGAGGTCGCTCCGGTTACTGTTCACCTTCAACGCTCAGCATAGCGGGACAACGGGTGTGGGAACAGCCGTTGACGATTTGCAACCGGCCGCGTCGCGGTTTACACTCGGCGCGTCGCCCATCATGCCGCACCTAGGAGAAAAACCATGCGACGCATTTTGCCGCTTGCCGCCACGATTCTGATCGTTCTGTCATCGCACGCCCGCGCCGAGGAAACAAAAATGGTCCGAGTCGGCATCATTGGACTCGACACGTCGCACGTCGTCGCTTTCACCAACCTGCTGAACCGGCCCAACAACGAAGGCGATCTTGCCGGGGTGAAGGTGGTCGCGGCGTTTCCGGGTGGCAGCCCCGACCTGCCCGCCAGCCACGACCGCGTGCAAGGTTTCACCAAGGAGCTGCGAGAGAAACATGGCGTGGAGATCGTCGACTCCATCGAATCGCTGCTGAGCAAGGTTGATGCCGTGCTGTTGGAGAGCGTCGACGGCCGTCCGCACCTGGAGCAGGCGAAGCCCGTATTCGCCGCCAAGAAGCCGCTGTTCATCGACAAGCCGGTGGCCGCATCGCTGGCCGATGCGATCGAGATCTACCGGCTCAGCCAGGCCAGCGGCACACCCTGCTTTTCCAGCTCTTCGTTGCGTTTCAGCCCAGGGATTCAGGCCATGCGCACCAGCGACAAGGTGGGCGACGTGCTGGGATGCGATGCCTACGGCCCCTGTTCGCTGGAACCGCACCACCCCGACTTGTTCTGGTACGGCATTCACGGCGTCGAGGGGCTGTTCACCATCATGGGCACCGGCTGCGTCTCGGTGGCACGCACTCAAACGAAGGACACCGAGCTGGTGACGGGCGTTTGGAGCGACGGCCGCATCGGCACCTTCCGCGGTCTGCGGTCGGGTAAGTCCGACTACGGCGCGCTGGTCTTCGGCAGCAAGGGCATCGCGCCCAGCGGCGGGTACGGCGGCTATGAACCGTTGGTGGTGGAGATCGCCCGGTTCTTCAAGACCGGCAAGCCGCCGGTGTCGGCGGAGGAAACGCTGGAGATTTTCGCCTTCATGGAAGCCGCCGACGAGAGCAAGCGGCAGGGCGGCGCGCCGGTGACGTTGGAAAGCGTGCGGGCAAAAGCGATGCGGGCGCTGAACGCCGGCGCTCGCTAGGTTTATCCCCCACCCCGCTCGACGAACTCGCGCATATCTTCCGGACAACTCTCCCACGCCGCCCGGTAGGTCGATTCGAGCGGCACGCGCACATAGCTGTCCAAGTCGAGATAGGCCGGCATGTAGGGCAACGGATCGCCGATGCCCACCGGTTCGACGTAGGCCACCTTGGGGAAGCTAGCCACGTAGGCGACGAGCGTCAACCGCTTTTCGGGCGGCAAGGCAAAGGGTTCGTCCTGAAACTCGTCCCAGCGTCCACGCCTGGTGAAAATGGTGAAACAGGTTCGCATCGACGCGCTTCCAATCGTGAATCGGCATGCTCGACATCCTCCCTGGAACGGCCCGCTTCCATTATAGCAATAGGCTGCCCTACTTTTCGCCCAGACGCATCAGGGCCAACGCCAGCATCTCGCGCAAACTCGGCTCGGTAAGCAGCTCATGGGCCTCTTCCACAAGCGCCCAGCGGCGGCGGCGAAGGCCCTGCTCCAACCACGTGTCGTGCGCCGTCGCCACCGACATGGCAAACACGGTGACACGCAAGGGAACGTTCCATTTGAAATCGCCGTATTCGCCCAGGGCCGGTTGCAAAATCTCGCCCTCGATGCCGGCCTCTTCCCGCGCCTCTTTGAGCGCCGTGGTGACGTGCGTCTCGCCCGGATCGACGACCCCCTTGGGAAAGATCCAGCGTCCGCGCCCCATCGAGGTAATCAAGCAGACCTCCGTCCCGTGCTCGCACAGGCGCAAGGGGACGGCGCAAGCCTGGTCGATCGGTGAGCGATTGAGGGTCCCGGCAGACAAATCCATAACGCGAATGTAGTTTCGCGTCGGCTGCTCGTCCAGGCAAACGTAGGCAACCGCGCCATAAGGTGGGGCCAGTCCCGGTGCGCCGGGAGTGATCGCCGACCCACCAACGAAGGCGATAGGCGTTGGGCGTTAGGGCGCCCTTAGAAGATCGTGCCTAAAGCCTAACGCCTATCGCCTAATGCCTCGATCACGGTGGGCCAGCGCTCGCAAGCTCGTTTGTCCCACCTTACACCTGCTCGCTCGTCCAGGCTCAGGCGGGCAACTGAACTTCGAGCTGGTTTTCGACCTGCTCGACGCCTTCCAGTCTGAGCAGTGCTTCCTGCGCCATCAGTTTTTGATAATACGAACGCACGACCCCTTTGAGAATAATGTGCCCGTCTTTGGTCTCAAACCGCAGGTTGCGGTGCGGAACGTGAGGGTTGTTTTCCAAAATCGAGTTGACGCGCTCGGCAAGCTGCATGTCGGCCATGATGGTTATGCAAAGAAGACGGAACGAACGAAGAAGCAGTGGCGACACCGTGCGAGCCACGTGCCCGGCCGCCGCCAACCAAAGGTGCAGCGCGCCGCTGCCCCCGACAATCTCTGTCGGCCGAGAACCCTTCGCCGTTAAAGGAAAACGACTGGGCGAAGCCGAGATTCTACAGAACGCTTGCGGCGCGTGACGGTCGTGACGGATCAGCCTTGCAGCCACGGCGGCAGTTCGCCGGCCGCGGGCAGCTCGATCACGCTCACGCTCAGAATATCGGGATGGGCCGAAACCTCGCGCAGGGCTTCGGCCGGCGGCCGGCTGTCGAGGTTCAACACGCCGATGGCGTCGCCGCCCGGCTCCGCCCGGCCGACCGCCATCTGGGCGATGTTCACCCGGTGCAGGCCGAAAATCGTGCCGACTGTGCCGATAATGCCGGGCACATCGCGGTGCGTGAACACCAGCAGGATGCCGTCGAGATAGGCATCGAGCCGATAATCGCCGATCTGCACCAGCCGGGCCATTTGGTGCCCGAAGAAGGTGCCGGCGACTTTATAGGTGCTCGACTGCGTGACCAATTCGGCCGTGACGACCGAGCTGAACGCTCCGCGCTCGCTGGTCGATTGCTCCGACAACTCGATGCCCCGCTCGCGCAGCAGCACTTCGGCATTGACGAAGTTGACCTCGTCTTCCAGCGACCGCTGCAGCAGGCCGGCCGCCACGGTGGCGGTGAGCAGCTTGGTGTCTTTGCCGGCCACCTCGCCGCGGTACGTCAGCCGGCAGGCCTTGGCCGGCGTCCGGTCCAGTTGCGCCAGCAGCAGCCCGAGTCGATACGCCACGTCGAGATCGTCCCGCATGGCGGCCAACTTTTTCGGATCGATCGACACCACGTTGACGGCATGCCGGATGGCGCCGCTGGTGAGAAAATCGACCAGCAAGTGCGCTCCCTCCTCGGCCACCTGCGTTTGCGCTTCTTCGGTGCTGGCGCCCAGGTGGGGCGTGCAGAGCACGTTGGGCATGCCGAACAGCGGGCTGCTGGTACACGGTTCTTGCGTGAACACGTCGAGCGCCACGCCGCCCAGCTTGCCGCCCTTCAACCCCTCGACCAGGGCCGCTTCGTCATAGATGCCGCCACGGGCGCAGTTGATCAGCCGCACGCCGGGCCGCATCAGTTCGATTTCTTTCGCGCTGATTAAATTGCGGGTTTCGGGCGTCAGAGGAGTGTGGACGGTGAGGTAATCGACGTGCGGCAGCATTTCGGGCACGGTGGCGAACATCTCCACGCCCAACTCTCGGGCCCGCTCCTGCGTGACGAACGGGTCGTAGCCGAGCACCCGCATCTCCAGGGCACGGCAGCGGACGGCCACGGCCTGGCCGATGCGGCCCAGGCCGACGATGCCGATGGTCTTGTCGGCAAGCTGGCTGCCCATGTAACGGTTCCGCTCCCAGCGGCCCTCCAGCAGGCTTTGATAAGCGGAGGCGATGTTCCGCGAAAGGGCCATCATCATGGCGATGGTGTGTTCGGCCGTGCTCAGCGTGTTGCCGGTGGGCGTGTTCATCACCACGATGCCCAAGCGGGTGGCGGCGGCCTTGTCGATATTGTCGGTCCCCACGCCTGCCCGAACGATGGCCTTCAACCGCCGGTTGCCCGCCAGGCTGTCGGCCGTGATCTTCACACCGCTGCGCAGGATCGCGCCGTCGAACTCGGCCAGGGCGGAGTGCAGAGCGTCGCCCGACAGGCCGGTGCGGACTTCGTATTCGATGCCGGGCGCGGCCGCGAAGAGTTCGAGACCCTCGCGGGCCAGGATGTCAAGCACAATAACTCGGGGCATATCGAGACTTGGGGGGCGTGGAGCGGGCGGCAAGAGACAGCTAGTGCTCTGTCATTCGTCGATTGATGGATGCAGCGGTAGGGTGGGACCAGCGAGATTGCGAGCGCCGGCCCACCGATACCGGCGTCGTTTTCATGGTGGGCCGGCGCTCGCAAGCTCGCTGGTCCCACCCTACGAAGGTTGGCGCCGTCGATCAAGGGAGGGCTGACAGCGTGCTAGCTGATCTGCCGGCCCAGCCGGACCGCCTCGGCCCGCAGCAACAACTCGATCTCCCAACCCTCGGTGCGAATGCGCAAGTCGAGATAGCTTAAAAACCGGACGATCGCAAAATAGCCGAGCACCAGCCACAGCGCCGCCGGCAGCCAAACGGTACACTGCGGAGTCACGTCGTCGAGTTGGCCCGTCAGCACTTCCGCCAGAAACCACAACGACCGCCAAAACACGAACAGCAGAAGGGTGCCCAGCATGACCGACCCCATCCATCGAGTGAGCAACTCGCCGCGGTTGCGGCCGTGCATGTTGCCGCTGCGGCTCAGGGTGCTGGTGCCGGCCGGCAAACGCTTTCGCCAAGGATTGCGTTCCAGCAAAATAATCTCGCCCAAATAGGGCCACCCCAGAAATGGCACCGGTAGCGTGATGAAGAGCGGTATGAACAGGACACGCGGCGCGAGTTGATAGAGCACCATCTGCGGCAAGGAGGTGACGAAGTCCCTGATTAAGCGGGCGGCGCTGGGCCGCTCGACGAACAGGGCCTGACCCAGGTAAAGCGTGACGGGCGCCGTCGCCAACGGCATCTCCAAGTAAACGAGCAGCGCCATCAAGAACAGATACCAGACGACCTCGGACCCGCTTTCGGTCAGCAAGCCTTGCAGCAACCAATGGTTCAGGAGCGCGGCGGGCACGGCGCCGGCCAAGAGAGCCAGTGCCAGCGGCCCGGCGTGTTGGCGCAATACCGACAAGGCCAGGTCGAGAATGTCGAGAAAGCTCCGCTCGCGAATGGCGATGCGCGTCTTATCGAGTTGCATCGCGGCCGCCTCGCGGATATCCCAAGACCACCAGGTAGATCAAGAGCAGTCCCGCCGACGTGACGGCCACCGATGCCTTGGCGGAGTATGGCAGCGAGGACGGCGAAATATACGCCTCGATAAACGCGGCCAGGCAGAACAAGAGGACGCTCAAAGAGACGCTCGTCACGGCTTCTTTGGCGGCCAACCGCAGCGAGGCCCCGCGGGTCATGCCCTTCGTATCGATCATGGCGAAGCCCAGCCGCATGCCGGCCGCCGCCGCCAGCACGATGGCCGTCAGCTCGAACGGCCCGTGGGCGGTGACGAAGTGAAAGAAATTGGTCCGTTGCGGCAGCGCGGCCATGTGCCCGAACACGGCGCCGAGGACCGCCGCGTTGGCCACGGTGATGAACAGCCCTCCCACGCCCAGCAGCAGCCCGGCCGCAAAACATTGCAGGCCGATGCCGGCGTTGTGGCGGACGTAAAACCCCGCCATGAAAGAGCTGGTGTCGCCTTCGCGACCTTCGGCCGGCTTGTCGTACATGGCTTCCATGTGCCGCACCATTTGTTTGCCGATCACCTGTTCGGCGAAGTCGGGCGACTGGTAGGCGCTCGTCGCCGCCGCCAGAAAAGTGCCCCAGAACAGCACGAAGGCCAGCCGCACCGACCGGTCGCGGAACAGTCGTTGCGGGACTGCCGCCAACAACTCGTGCGTCCAAGAGTCGAACTCGAAGGCGCGGCTCGGATAAAGCTGATTATGCGCCCGGCCGACCAATTGGTGCAGGTAGTGGACGGTGTTGGGGGGGAGTTGATAGGAGTCGGCCAGGGCCAGGTCGGCGCAGACCGCGCGGTAGAGCGAGCCGAACCGTTCGATGGTCGCGGGTCCCAGGTTTTTCACGCGCCGATGTTCCAGCAGGTTGCAGTGCTTTTCCAGTTCCCGCCAGTTGTCGCGGCGCGATTGCAGGAAGTCGGCTACTTTCATGGAGGGATGAGGGATGAGGGATGAGGGATGAGGGATGAGGGATGAGGGATGAGGG
>Ga0307372_10001100_pt1 | contig 47142 bp, 46 predicted proteins | sample OX1MG_FD_202533 | JGI IMG/M metagenome (GOLD analysis project Ga0307372, IMG submission 202533) | Soil microbial communities from Risofladan, Vaasa, Finland - OX-1 | ecosystem: Environmental > Terrestrial > Soil > Coastal area > Acid sulfate soil | place: Finland: Risofladan, Vaasa | collected...
GCGTCGTCGCCGGCTCGGTCGCAGACCGCAGCGGGTATGCTCCCTCGCCGTCTCCTTGCATCTGGGCCCTTGGGCTCCAAACGATCGGCACACGGGTTTTTCCGCACCCTGCTAACATGGAAGCACCCACGGGGCCGTAAGGAGCATTCCATGAGAACCTTGCACGTGACGCGATATGTCGGTTGCCCATTCTCTGCGACCATAGAGCTCGCGGAACTGGCATTGCGCGATCGTCGGGATCTGATCGTTTCTGCGGCTCCGGCGCTGCGCGAGCGCGCCTCCGTTTCGTTCAGACGCGTTAAGGACAGAGATGACCAAACGCGCCGCCACGACGCACTTCTGCTCGCATGGCGTCCCCATCACATGACCCTCTTTCCGGACTTTCACGGTGTTCTAACCGTCCGGCCGAAGCATCAGGGCGTTTGGCTACGCATTCAAGGGTCGTACGAGCCGCCGCTCGGCCTATGCGGAAGAGTATTCGACGCGCTTCTCGGTCGCGCCATCGCCCGGCTCACGCTGAAGCGTCTTGCCGCGGATCTCGCGGTGAAAATCGAGGCGCGCTGGGCAGCGATCCGCTCGGGAAGCAAGGACGTCTCGGGATGATGCGACTGCGCGAGAGCGCCTTTGCTCCGCAGGGGCATGGCGCACGTCGGTCGGGACCGCCCGCTGAAGCGTTCCACAGCGAGCGCGCTGTGAAGGAGTTCGCCATCGACGACATCCGCGTGGCAGCCTTCAAGCACCGGCGGATGCTCCAGCTCGGCCCGGGCGGCGACTGGCGGCCTCGGGGCAACCGGAATCCTGCCGCAGCCCCGGCACGAGTTGCTTCGACTTGACCAATTTATAGCAATATCCTAATATAGTTCATATCCAAATGAGTAAGCACTTCAAGGCCGAGCTCTTCAAGGTACTCTCTCATCCGACGCGCATTCGGATCCTGGATGCGTTGCGAGAGGGGCAGCTCACAGTCGGGGACCTTCAGCAGCGGCTCTCCGCTGAGCAATCGACCGTTTCCCAGCATCTGGCCGCCCTGCGAGCCAAGGACCTTGTCCAAGCGCGTCGTGAGGGAACATCAGTTTGGTATACCGTTGCCGACCCGGCGATTTGGCAGCTCCTCGAAATCGCGCGCGATATCTACGAGCGCCAGTTGACGAGCAGCCGCGCGATGCTCGAGGCGCTGCAGTAGGATGGCTCGTCCAGGCGCAGAGGCAGGCGACGATGGTGCGCTATGAGGTCGGTGATCCCGCCGTCCGGCGACTCCTCGATTCGGCGCGCCAGTTCTTCGAGAGCCAGCTCGTTTTGGTGCGCCCGGCTCTCGATGACGTAGCACGCGAAGCCTTCATTGAGAAGTCTGTATGATGCTCCGCCTCAGCGGCGTCGGCGCGACTTGGCTTGTCGCCGCCATTGCCGCACTCCTCGCGGTCGTCGCCGGCACGCACCATACTCCGCTCTCCCTCGTCACCCTGGCGGCGCCGACTCCGGCGCTCCGCGTGACGCTCGGCCTCTCCCCGCTTGCCGCGCCGTTCTTGATGCTCCTCGCGCTCTTGGCGATCCCGGTCGGTGCATGGAGCTTGCGGCGCGGTCGGCCGGTTGATGCGGCGTTGATCGCCGGCTTCACGCTGGCGATGCTGCTCGTCCTCATCGCACGCACCGTTGTCGCGTTCTTCTTCACCTGGGAGGCGATGTCGCTGATCTCGGCGTTTCTGGTCGCCGCTCACCACGAGCGCCGCGGCGTCCGTCGCGCGACCTTCGTGTACCTCGTGGTGGCGCAGACGGGCGCGGCGTGCGTCCTCGTCGCATTGGTGATCTTGGCCGTGTGGGCGGGCGACCCGTCGTTCACGGCGATTGGCCGCGCGGCCGCGACGCTCCCCTCTAGGCTGCGCGAAGCGGTGTTCGTCCTTGCGTTGCTGGGCTTCGGTTCGAAGGCTGGTCTCCTACCCTTGCACTTCTGGCTGCCGCGTGCGCACCCCGTGGCGCCGGCGAACGCCTCGGCCCTGCTCTCAGGGGCGATGCTCAAAGTCGCGCTATACGGGCTTCTCCTCGTTACGCTCGAGCTCGCCGCTCCCGGACCGACGGCCTGGGGGCTGACGCTCATCCTGATCGGCACGATCAGCGCGGTCGGCGGCGTCCTCTACGCGGTCGTCGACCACGACCTCAAGCGGCTTCTCGCCTACCACTCCGTGGAGAACGTCGGCATCATCGTGATCGGCGCTGGCGTGGCGTTGCTGGCGCGCTCGCAGGGCAACGCGGCTTTGGCCGCGCTCGCGCTCACCGCTGCGCTCTTCCACACGATCAACCACGGACTCTTCAAGGGCCTGCTCTTCTTGGGGGCGGGCACCGTGGCCGACACGGAGGGGACGGTCGACTTGGAGCGCCTCGGGGGGCTCTGGGGGCACCTCGTCTGGACGGCACCGCTGTTTCTCATCGGCTGCGCCGCGATCACGGCGCTCCCTCCATTCAACGGCTTCGTCTCCGAGTGGATGACCTTCCAGAGCCTCATCGGCGGGCTTGCGTCCGGTGGAGGCGCCGCAATCAGGCTCGTGCTGTTGGGGTCGATCGCCGGCCTCGCGCTGACCGGCGGACTGGCCGCGGCGTGCTTCGTGAAGGTCTTTGGCGTGGTCTTCCTGGGCCGGCCACGTCGCGCGCGTGAGGCACCCGCGTGCCGTGAGCGTTTCGACGCTCCGGCCCTGGCCTTGGCCCTGCTCGCCGCTGCGTGCACGATGTTCGGTGTCGCCCCGCTCCTGGTCGTGAGCCCGCTCGACCGGATCGCGGCGGCCGCCATCGGCGCCGCTCCACTGCCGCTTCCATCCCTGCCAATGCTCCCGCTGACGCTCGTCGCTCTGCCGTTGGCCGGAGCGGCGATCGCCGCGGCGCTTGCGGCGCGGCGCGGCGTGAGGAGTGTCCCGACGTGGACCTGCGGCTCGCCGGTGACGCCGAGCGCACAGTACACGGCGACGGCGTTCTCGAAGCCGCTACGTACAATCTTCGCGTTCGTGCTCCTGCCGGAGCGTCAACGGCTGGTCGAGACCGGCGCCTCGCCGTGGTTCCCGGTGAGGATCCGCTACCGCACCGAAAGCCGGTACGTGATCGACGAGGCAGCGCGCCGCTTTGCGGCCGTTACGCTCCGTCTGACGCGGCGCGCCCGCGCGCTGCAGAGCGGGAGTCTGCGGCTCTACCTCGCCTATGCTGTGGCGACGATGATTCTCGTCGTCGTGGTGGCCCGCTGATGCTCGCCGTCGTGCAGATGCTGATCATCGTCGCACTCGCGCCGCTCGTGCAGGGAGCGATGAAACGACTCCGGGCGCGTTTGCAGGGGCGGCCCGGTCCATCGATCATCCAGCCATATCGGGATCTCGCAAAGCTTTGGGGCAAGGAGGCCGCGCTCCCCGAGGGCACCTCGATCATCACCATATGCGCCCCGGGACTCTCGCTCGGCGTGGCGCTGACCTTCGCGGCGGCGCTTCCGTTCGCCGGACCCACCGCCATCTCGATCGTCGATATCGTCGCGCTGGCCTTCCTGCTCGGCTTGGGGCGCTTCGTGCTCGCCCTGGCGGCTCTCGACACGCGCAGTGCGTTCGCCGGCATGGCGTCGAGCCGCGAAATGACCTTCGCGAGCCTGGTCGAGCCCGCACTGCTGGTCGCCCTGCTCGGCGGAGCGGCGCTCGGCCACGGCACGTCGTTCGCGGCCCTGCGCATGGCCCCGTTCGGTCTCGCCGGCACGCTAGCGTTTGGCGCGTTCTTCTTGGTGCTGCTAGCGGAGACGGCGCGCATTCCGGTCGACAACCAGGAGACGCATTACGAGCTCACGATGATCCATGAAGGCCTCGTCTTGGAGTACGCAAGCTGGCAGCTGGCGATGCTCCAGCTGGCCACGTATATCCGGCAACTGAGCTTCCTGCTGCTTTCCACACTTCTGTTGCCCGGCGGCTTCAGCGTGTGGCTGGCCCCCTTTTGGGTCATCTCGATCGCCGGTGCCATTACCCTGGTGGAGACCATGTTCGCAAAGCTCAGGCTCTTCGAAGTTCCGCAGTTACTGACGACCGCGTTCTTGCTCGCGGTGACCAGCATCGGGTTACGGCTGTTCGGAGCAATGGTGTAATGATCGAGCTCGTCATGTTGCTCGCCGGCGCCGTGCTGCTGATCAACACCCGCACAGCGCAGATCCTGGTCGCGTACGTCGTCCTCGCGCTGACGGTCAGCGTCCTCATCGCGCCCTCGGCGTCAGAATCGTTGCTGTCACTCGCGCTTTTCATCATCACCACCGTGCTCAAGGTCGTCGTTGTGCCGATCGGCATCGTGGTGTTCCTGCGGGCGAATCCCGCCGCAGGTGACCTGCGGCCCTCCCTCGCCATGCCGGCCCGGCTCGCGGTGGTCATCGCCTTTGCGCTCATCGCACGCGCGTTCTCCCACGTCACGTCGCTGAACGCCGTTCCGATGCAAGACCTCGTCGCCTACGTCATCCTATGCGGCTTAGGGATGCTCATGGTGCATCGCAATCTTCTCGCGCACCTCGTCGGACTCTTAGCGCTCGGCGCCGGCGTGACCCTTGCGGGTGCGCTGCTGGCGCCTACGCTACCCGAGTTCATCGAGCTCGGTGCCACTTTCGACGCGCTGATCGCGACGTTCATCGGGCTGGCCTTGGTTCGCGCCTTCGTCGCCCACAATCCCGTGCTCGACGTAGAGTCCCTGCGGAGGCTCCGCGGATAGTGCCGGGACTCGTCATTGCGGCGCCGTTTGTCGCTGCCCTCCTCGCGCTTCTGCTGCGTAGCCGCGCGAGGCGCCGCTTTACGCGTGTCGCGTTAGCCGCGGTCGCGGCCCTGCTGCCGCTCGCCCTCATCGGCAAGGTCGATAGGCTCGCCCTCGTCTTCCTGGCGCTCGTATCGTGCTTAGGACTCTTGGCGACGATCTTCTCGACCGGGATATTCGCCGAGAATTTCGGAAACGGCGCGGTCGGCTGGTCGCGCAAGCCAGTCTATTTCGCGTTGCTCGGGGCTTTTTGGAGCGCGATGCTGCTCGTCGTGCTCGCCAACGACTTTGCGCTGCTCTGGTTGGGGATCTCGGCGACCACCCTCGCGACGGCGTTTCTCGTGGGCTTCAGCGGCGAAGCCGCGGCGCTGGAGGCGGCCTGGAAGTACCTCGTGTTATGCAGCGTGGGTCTTGCGTTCGCCCTGCTCGGGATTGTCGTGCTGGCCCATATCTCAACGGCGGCCGGCCTGGCCTCGATGGAGGTGCTCTCGTGGACGGCGATCGCGGCGCACGGACCGGCCTCCACACCGGCGCTGGCGCGGTTGGCGATGGCGCTGATGATCGCCGGATTCGGCACCAAGGCTGGTCTCGTGCCGATGCACGCGTGGCTTCCCGACGCCCATTCCAAAGCGCCGGCTCCGGTCAGCGGGCTGCTTTCTGGCGTTCTGGTTTCGTGTGCCCTCTATGCGATCATGCGCACCGTCGGAGTCGCGTGGGCCCTCGGAGCTGGACCCTTCGTACAAGATGTCCTCATGTGGTTCGGCGCGCTGTCCGTGATCGTTGCGGGTACGTTGATGCTTACGCAGCGCGATTTGAAGCGGCTCCTCGCGTATTCGACCGTCGAACACGCCGGCATCGTCGCGCTCGCACTCGGGTTCGGCGGCCCCTTGGGCTGGTTCGCGGCGCTCTTCCACGTCCTCTCGCACGCCTTCGCGAAGTCCGCAGCCTTCTTCGCCGCCGGCATGGTGCAGCACGAGCGCCAGACGACGACGCTCTCCGAGCTCCACGGCCTGTGGAGCGGCGGCGCCTCTGGACGCTTCTTGCTCGGCGCGTTGACGGCGCTTTCGGGGATGCCGCCCTTTGGACTCTTCATCAGTGAGCTGCTGCTCGTGTTCGCCGGCGCCGCCGCCCATCGCTGGGTACCACTCGGCCTCGGCCTCTTCGGGATCGCGTTTGCCTTCGCGGCACTTTCGCGAACCGCCATCGAAGTCGAGTCGGGGCACGGGGAGGTCTCGCATTCGGTAGAGCCGTGGCGTTCCGGTCTCATGGCTGGAGCGGCGGCGTTGGCGCTGGCCATCGCATCGCTCCTGGTCGTCGTTCCCTGGACGGGACTTGGTGCCGCCTTGCAGGCGACGGCGGCGACGATCGGGGGAATTCGATGATGGAAGCGAATCGGGGCGAGCGGATCGATGCGGCGGTATTCACCGCTCGCGTGGTCGCGGAGTCCGAACGTGCCGTGCCGCTCGGCGCGTATGCCGACGGTCAGGCAGTATATTACGTCTTCCTCGGTGCCGGTACCGCTCCGTACGCGCTTTCACGCACACGCGATGTTGGCGATCGTGCGCTGCCGGCAATCTCCGTGGCACGCCCCGTCTTCGCGTGGGACGAGCGCGAGATGGCATCCGAACGCCACGTGCGTTTCGCGCGTCTCCCCGATGCGCGGCCGTTCCGCGCGGCACGCGACGGCACGATGCCTCCGGCCGTCGTCGCGGAGGGCCCGGGCCTCATGCACTTCGTCGTCGGGCCGGTCCACGCGGGAATCATCGAACCGGGGCGGTTTACGATCAGCTCCGGAGGCGAGACGGTAGTGCACCTCGACGCGCAACTCGCCTACCAGCACCGCGGGGCCGAGCTGCAACTCGAAGGTCTTCCGGCCGTTGAGGCGTCATCGAAGGTGGCCCGCATCTGCGGGTGCTGCAGCGCGTCCCGGTCGTTCGCTTACGCACGGGCGCTCGAGGAGCTAGCCGGCATCACGATCGCGCCGGAAGTCGAGCTGGCGCGCGTGGCGCTCGCCGAGCTGGAGCGCATCTACAATCACCTCGCCGACCTGGCGGCGAGCTCCTCTGCCGCAGGCTGGGGCCCGGGCTTCGCTCAAGGCATGGCGCTGAAAGAGGAAGCCATGCGGCTCTGCCAACTCGCCGGCGGCCACCGCCTGCTCTTCGACGCCATCGTTCCCGGCGGCGTGGGCGCGATCACCTTGCTGGATCGCGACCGGTGCCGTGAGGCGGTCGTGCGCCTCGACGGCGCAGTCGATACCTACCTGACGCGCCTCTTTGCGAACACATCGATGACGGCGCGGTGGCATCGCGCCGGGGTCGTCACGCACGAGACGGCGCGGGCTCTGGGCGCCGTAGGCCCGACGCACCGTGCCTCACGCGGTGCGGTCGACGTGCGGGGCTTCTCGCCCTATGGAGCCTATCGCCGACTTCGCGTCCGCATGGCGCACGCCACCAGCGGCGACGCCTTCGCGCGCTGCCGCGTCAAGCGCGACGAGTTACGCGAGTCGTTCCGGCTGCTCCGCGAAGCGTTGGCAGAACTCGGCGATGCGTCGCTGCCGGGGCCGCAGGCGCTGGACATCCCACGCGGAGTTGCCTTGGCTACGGTGGAGGGTCCTCGAGGTGCGGAGACCGTGGCGGTGCACGCCGGCGCCGACGGGCGTCTCGAACGGCTGCACGCGATTGCGGCGTCCTACCGCAACTGGCCGTTGGTCGCGCGGGCGATGGAGGGCAACATCGTTCCGGACTTCCCATTGGTGAACAAGAGCTTCAACCTCTGCTATGCGTGCGTGGACAGGTGAGCGTCGGCTGATGTTTCGCAAATCGCTTGGGATCCGGCACCTGGTCTGCGGCAGCTGCAACGGCTGTGAGCACGAGATGAATGCGCTCAACAATTCCTTCTATGACATCACCCGGGAAGGATGGGACATCGTCGCCTCTCCGCGTCATGCCGATGTCATCACGGTCACGGGACCGATGACGACGGCGATGCGGCGCGCCGCCGGCGAGACGGTCCAGGCTGTCCCCCGGCCACGCATCGTGGTCGCGATCGGCGACTGTGCCGCGGGCGTCGGGCCTTGGAGCGGCGCACCGTGCGCTGGAGATGGCGCCGGCGTGGAGTTGGGGGCGGAGGTGGTCGTCCGTGGCTGTCCGCCGACGCCCGACGTCATTCTCCGCGGTCTGGAAGAGGCCGCCAAGCGGCTTACGGCTGTTCTGAAGGACTCGCCGGTGCGTGGGACGGCGACCCAGACAGCCGCCGAGATGGCGTCATCGGTTGTAACGGATGACGGTGACGGCGCCACGCGGTGAAGCCGCCGTCATGATCGGCGAGTCGTCGTCAGCTGAAATGGGAGCCGTTTCGAGTATCTCAGCGTCGACGCGGAATGGCGGACACGTGAGGGGCCAATCACGGAAACCGACATCGAGCTGACCTTTCCGGGGCATGCTACGGCTGCGCGCAGGACGTGAACGCCGTTGTTCGCGCCGGGCGCGTGGAGGGCGGGGCTCCTAATCCACTTCGCGCGCGTTGTGATCGACGAGCGCGCCGTTGATCCCCGTGGCGCGATCGCTGGCTAGGAACGCCAGCGACTCGCCGACCTCTTCCGGCGTCGAGGCGGCAGCGAAATCCTCTTGCGAGAGGTACTCCCGCGCGGCATCGGTGGCAACCGTGCCCAGTACCAGCGCATTGGCGACGATGCCGTCCGCCTTGTGCTCACGGGCGATCGCCTGCATCAGCACGTTGACGGCCGCCTTGGCCGCTCCCATGAGGCCGTACTTCGGCTGGGGATCCCTGGAGCTGCCCGCGGTCACCGCCACCAGGCGTCCACGCGAGCGCGCGCCCTCGCGCACGGGTTGCTCGAGCATGGCGCGCAGAGCCGGCAGCATGATGTTGTACGCGGGATAGAGGTTCGTCTCGACGTTCGCTTGCAGGTCGGCGATCGACGACCGCGCGATCGCCACGAAGCGTCGCCCCCCTACCAGCGAGATGACGGCGTCGATCCGCCCGAAACGGCGGCGCGCCTCCGCCGCGGTGCCCTCGCCCGCCGCCGGGTCGGCCAGATCGGCCGCGTGCGCAGCCACCCGATCGCGCGCCGCCGCCGGCACGAAACGCTCGATGCTCTTTCGCGCGTTCTCCACGCTTCGCGAAACGACGAGCACGCGCGCTCCTTCCCGGACGAGGGTCGCCAGCGTCGCGCCGCCGACACGCCCCGTGCCTCCCGCCAGGATCACCACGTCGTCTTTCAGCATGCTCACCCCTCCTGCGCGCGAGGGATTGACCGCGCGGCGCCTCCCCTCCTCGCCCCCGAGGCGGCACTTTCTTGCCATGCGAGCCGCCGCCGGCTCCTTGCACGCGCGTCGTTGGCGCGGACATGAAGAAAGCCCGCCGTGAAGTCCGGCGGGCTTTGGGTGAAGCATCTGGCGCTGTCCTACTCTCCGGGGACCCTGCGGTCCGCGTACCATCGGCGCTGGTGGTCTTTACTGCCGTGTTCGGGATGGGAACGGGTGTTGCCCCACCGCTATGGGCGCCAGAAAGGGGTGTGTGCGCTCAAAGGGAGCGGGTGTGTTGTGGCCCGTTCCGAGCTGCATACCGAAGAACGTTCATACGCGTCGTTGGTTATGATGCCAACGAGGAAGAAGTGTCCGGGCGATTAGTACCGGTTAGCTGCACACCTTACGGTGCTTCCACCTCCGGCCTATCAACGTGGTGGTCTCCCACGGCCCTTCCCTCTTGCGAGGTTGAGATCTCATCTTGGAGTTGGTTTCGCGCTTAGATGCTTTCAGCGCTTATCCAATCCGAACGTAGCTACCCGGCTATGCTCCTGGCGGAACAACCGGTTCACCAGCGGTTCGTTCGACTCGGTCCTCTCGTACTAGAGTCAACGCTCCTCAAATCTCCTGCGCCCACGGCGGATAGGGACCGAACTGTCTCACGACGTTCTGAACCCAGATCGCGTACCGCTTTAATGGGCGAACAGCCCAACCCTTGGGACCTACTACAGCCCCAGGATGCGACGATCCGACATCGAGGTGCCAAACCTCCCCGTCGATGTGGACTCTTGGGGGAGATAAGCCTGTTATCCCCGGAGTAGCTTTTATCCGATAAGCGACGGCCCTTCCATGCGGTACCGCCGGATCACTATGACCGACTTTCGTCCCTGCTCGACCTGTCCGTCTCGCAGTCAAGCACCCTTTTGCCATTGCACTCGTACGATCGGTTTCTGACCGATCTGAGGGTACCTTGGTGCGCCTCCGTTACTCTTTAGGAGGCGACCGCCCCAGTCAAACTGCCCGCCTGGTCCTGTCCGCCGACCGGATCACGGTCGCGCGTTAGAATCCCAGTAAGTTCAGGGTGGTATCCCAACGTTGGCTCCCTCGATGCCGAAGCACCGAGTTCACAGCCTCCCACCTATCCTGTGCAGAACCTACCAAAACCCAAGGCCAGGGTACAGTAAAGCTTCACGGGGTCTTTCCGTCCTGCCGCGGGTAACCAGCATCTTCACTGGTACTGCAATTTCGCCGGGATCCCCATTGAGACAGCGCCCAAGTCGTTACGCCATTCGTGCAGGTCGGAACTTACCCGACAAGGAATTTCGCTACCTTAGGACCGTTATAGTTACGGCCGCCGTTTACCGGGGCTTCGATTCACAGCTTCGCTTGCGCTGACCGCTCCTCTTAACCTTCCGGCACCGGGCAGGCGTCAGCCCCTATACGTCAGCTTTCGCTTTCGCAGAGACCTGTGTTTTTGGTAAACAGTCGCTTGGGCCTGGTTACTGCGACCCCCAATCGCTCTGTGCCGTGAAGACACTCACGAATGAAGGCACCCCTTCTCCCGAAGTTACGGGGTCAAGTTGCCGAGTTCCTTAACAGGGATTCTCCCGTCGCCTTAGCATGCTCTGCCAGTCTACCTGTGTCGGTATACGGTACGGGCACCTCGCTCCTTGCTAGAGACTTTTCTTGGCAGCGTAGAGTCGATCACTTCGGCTCCGTAGAGCCTCGCACTCGCTTCTCGGAGTATCGCCAGACGGATTTTCCTATCTGACCCCCTACCAGCTTCGACGCGGACATCCATCACCGCGCTGACCTATCTTCCTGCGTCATCCCTTTGCTTCACCCCACCACGCTGATCCCGAGCCACCGATCTTCTTCCCGCACGCATCAGCGTGGTGGGGACCCCGATCGCTCCTTAGCCCTCCGAGCCACTCGGCTCGGCGTGAAGTTCCCCAACTCGCTTACGCTGCGCTGGGGGCCCTCTGGGCCAAAGAACGTCGCGATCAATCGATGGATCTGGAACAACGGATGAGATACGGACTCCGGTGGCAGCCGAATATGAACGGCTTATCCATCGCCTACGCTTCTCAGCCTCGGCTTAGGTCCCGGCTCACCCTGAGATGATTGACATGGCTCAGGAAACCTTAGACTTCCGGCGTGCGTGGTTCTCACACGCATTTTTCGCTACTTATACCGGCATTCTCACTTGTGCCTCGTCCACCGGTCCTCACGGTCCGGCTTCAGCCTACTGCACAACGCTCCCCTACCACTGCCTTACGGCAGTCCATAGCTTCGGTTCGATGCTTGAGCCCCGTTACATTTTCGGCGCCACATCACTCGACCAGTGAGCTATTACGCACTCTTTCAAGGGTGGCTGCTTCTAAGCCAACCTCCTGGTTGTCAGGGCGACGTGACTTCCTTTCCCACTGAGCATCGATTTGGGACCTTAGCTGATGGTCTGGGCTGTTTCCCTTTTGACGATGGAGCTTATCCCCCACCGTCTGACTGCTGGACAATACGACCCGGTATTCGGAGTTTGATGGGGTTCGGTAAGCCGGTAAGCCCCCTAGCCCTGTCAGTGCTCTACCCCCGGATCTCAACATCCAACGCTAGTCCTCAAACTATTTCGGGGAGAACCAGCTATCTCCAAGTTCGATTGGCTTTTCACCCCTATCCACAGCTCATCCAACGTTTTTTCAACAACGACAGGTTCGGGCCTCCACGCACTTTTACATGCGCTTCACCCTGGCCATGGATAGATCACTTGGTTTCGGGTCTCCTGATGCAGACAATGCGCCCTTATCAGACTCGCTTTCGCTGCGGCTCCGGCTCTACGCCTTAACCACGCCTGCACCACGGAACTCGCCGGTTCATTCTTCAATAGGCACGCGATTAGCCCAGCCTTGCGGCATCGGCCTTTCACGGCTTGTAAGCACACGGTTTCAGATTCTCTTTCACTCCCCTTCCGGGGTTCTTTTCACCTTTCCCTCACGGTACTCGTTCACTATCGGTCATCAGGACATATTTAGCCTTGGAAGATGGTCCTCCCAGCTTCCCACAGGGTTTCTCGTGCCCCGTGGTACTCGAGATACGGATCGGAAGGCTGGAACCTTTCGTCTACGGGACTATCACCCGCTCCGGTGCGGCTTTCCAGCCGGCTTCGACTACACTCCAACTTGCTCACTTCCGCCAGGATCTTGCGCTCCTGGGCACCGCTCTCACAACCCCACCAACGCAACGCCGCAAAGCTTGCACGCTGATGGTTTAGGCTCTTCCCCGTTCGCTCGCCACTACTAGGGGAATCTCGGTTGATGTCTGTTCCTCCGGCTACTGAGATGTTTCAGTTCACCGGGTGCGCTCCGGACAGGCTATGGTATTCACCTGCCGGTAACCGCCCATGACGGCGGCTGGGTTGCCCCATTCGGGTATCTCCGGATCATCGCTCGTTAGCAGCTCCCCGAAGCTTTTCGCAGCTTACTGCGCCCTTCATCGCTCCTGATGCCAAGGCATCCACCATGTGCTCTTTGTTCACTTCTTCTTCGTTTCGGACTCTCTGCTGCCGCTCATCCCCTCGTTGCCCGCCGGCTCATGTACTCTTCGTACACTGCGCCGCCGGGCGCCTCGGTCTGACCAACAACAGTGATTCCTTATTTGACAGTCGTCTCCGACCGTCAAGAAACTCGAAATTGCATCCACACTCCGACGGAAATCAGAGCATGGACCGCGCACTTCCATGCGCTCTCGCGCATGAACGTTCTTCGCTATGCAGTTTTCAATGAACTCCCCACGCGGCTTCGCCTCGCGGGGACCCCCCGTCGCTTGAAAGGTTCCGAGGCACTCGCCTCGGTCTTCACGCACGGGAAATCTTCAGGGAACCCCTGATCTGAACAGGACAGCTCGGCGCGATCTCGCGATCGTCCGAGAGCTTCTGATGTCCGCCATCCCTGCGTTGCCAAGCAGCTGATGTACGTTGAAGTACATCGCGCCGCTTGACGCCTTGGTCTGGACGAAAACCGGAGCCTCTCTTCACGAGACACTCCAGATGCACGTACTCCTTAGAAAGGAGGTGATCCAGCCGCACCTTCCGATACGGCTACCTTGTTACGACTTCGTCCCCCTTACCTCACACACCTTCGGCCGCTTACTCCCTTGCGGGTGGCACAGCGGACTTCGGGTGCATGAAACTCAGGTGACGTGACGGGCGGTGTGTACAAGGCCCGGGAACGTATTCACCGCAGCGTAGCTGATCTGCGGTTACTAGCGATTCCGACTTCATGAAGGCGAGTTGCAGCCTTCAATCCGAACTGAGACCAGGTTTTGGAGATTGGCTTACTCTCGCGAGTTCGCAGCTCGTTGTCCTGGCCATTGTAGCACGTGTGTAGCCCCAGACGTAAGGGCCATGCTGACTTGACGTCATCCCCACCTTCCTCCGGCTTCTCACCGGCGGTCCCGCGTGAGAGATGGTTTTCACCACCAACACACAGCAAGGGTTGCGCTCGTTGCGGGACTTAACCCAACACCTCACGGCACGAGCTGACGACAGCCATGCAGCACCTGTCTCCCTGTCCGGTTGCCCGGAAAACCGTATCTCTACGGCCATCAGAGGATGTCAAGCCTGGGTAAGGTTCTTCGCGTTGCGTCGAATTAAACCACATGCTCCACCGCTTGTGCGGGCCCCCGTCAATTCCTTTGAGTTTTAACCTTGCGGCCGTACTCCCCAGGCGGGATACTTACTGCGTTTGCTACGGCACTGATGGGGTCGATACCACCAACACCTAGTATCCATCGTTTACGGCTAGGACTACCGGGGTATCTAATCCCGTTTGCTCCCCTAGCTTTCGCGCCTCAGCGTCAGAACAACCCCAGGTGATCGCCTTCGCCACTGGTGTTCCTCCCGATATCTACGCATTTCACCGCTACACCGGGAATTCCATCACCCTCTGATCGTCTCAAGAACAACAGTATCCACGCCGGTCCCCCAGTTGAGCCGGGGTCTTTCTTCGCAGACTTGCTGTCCCACCTACGCGCGCTTTACGCCCAATAATTCCGAACAACGCTCGCCCCCTACGTCTTACCGCGGCTGCTGGCACGTAGTTAGCCGGGGCTTCCTCCAGGGGTACCGTCATCATCTTCCCCCTCGACAGTGGTTTACGACCCGAAGGCCTTCTTCCCACACACGGCGTCGCTCCGTCAGGCTTTCGCCCATTGCGGAAAATTCCTCACTGCTGCCTCCCGTAGGAGTCTGGGCCGTCTCTCAGTCCCAGTGTGGCTGGTCGTACTCTCATACCAGCTACCCATCGTCGCCTTGGTAGGCCTTTACCCCACCAACTAGCTAATGGGACGCAGTCCCCTCTCCCTGCGAATCACTCCTTTCCTCTCCAGATCATGCGATCCAAAGAGCGTATGCGGTATTAGCTACCCTTTCGGATAGTTATCCCCCACAAGAAGGCAGGTTGACTACGCGTTACTCACCCGTCTGCCACTAACACTCATCTCGTATCGCTACTCCATGAATGCCCGTTCGACTTGCATGTGTTAGGCACGCCGCCAGCGTTAGTCCTGAGCCAGGATCAAACTCTCCAATAATACTCGGAGAGCCCTCTACATGGCTCGCTCGCTGACTTGTTGTTCGGCTGGTCAAAAATATACGGCATCTCTGCCACATACCCTCAACCAACTCGTTGAATTGTTTCCGTACGTCTTTGACATCTCTGCCAAAGGCGCCCGAGAACCCACAGACTTTATGCGCTTCTGTCCTGTTCAGTTTTCAAGGAGCCGCCGTATTGAACGGCGCGAGGTGGGCCGACCGAAGTCGGCCGCACAAGAGGCTACTTTACTCCCTTACGGATGCCTTGTCAAGCACCCGCACGGTTTCCGGCAGCAACTCCTCGGCGCGGCTTGACGCCGGCGCCGGTCTCACCGACGAGAAACACACGCCATGCTCCTAAGATGGGAGCACGCGCCGATCTCCGATCGATGCTACTACCTATGACACGCATCCGGGCTCAGGGGTTTCGCCCTACCCCGGACGCCGCGCACGTGCTCGACCGGCGCTCACCGGTTCGCCGACGGATGCGTCTCGAGGGTCCGGGCGGCCTCTTTCAGAAGCTCTTCCGCGTGGCGGGCGCCGGCATCAGACTCGGCGGAACCCGCGAGCATGCGCGAGATCTCCGCGACGACCGCTTGCCCCGCCTCCAGCGCCTCGGCCTCGATGGTCGTGGAGGAGCGCGTCTCGCGCTTGCCCAGCACGTAATGCGCCGCCGCGTAGACCGCGATCTGGGCGAGGTGCGTCACGCAGAGCACCTGTCCACCCGCGGCCAGGCGGGCCAGGCGAATCGCCACTTGGCGCGCGGTCTCGCCGCCGATGCCCGCGTCGATCTCGTCGAAGACGAAGACGCGCCCGCGCTCGGAGGTCACGACGGCCAGCGCCAGCAGCACGCGGGATAGCTCGCCGCCCGAGGCCGTCTTTGCCAGCGGGCGCAACGGCTCGCCCTTGTTGCTCGACAACAGGAGCTCGACGCGCTCGCTGCCGTCGGGTCCGGGCTCCTGCTCGTGGAAGGCGACGGCGACGCGAGCGCTCCCCATCGCGAGGTCGCCCAGCTCCTGTGCGATCCCCCGCTCGAGCGCGCGCGCCGCGCGCTCCCGCAGACGCCGCAGCCGCTCGCAGCCCGCGCGCAGCTCGGCCGCCGCCTCTTCGCTGAGCCCGGCCAATGCCGTCAGACGCTCCCCGCGGCTCTCCATCGACGCGATGGTGCGCGCGAATCCGGCCTCCGCCTCGAGGACGCCGTCCAGCGTCCCTCCGTACTTCTTCTTCAGGCGGTCGAGCAGCGACAGGCGCGCCGTGACGGCGTCGAGCTCCCCCGGATCGAACTCGGTGCCCTCCAGCGCGTCGGCAAGCTCGATCGCCAGCTCCCCGGCCTCCGCTTGGAGCCCCCGCGCGCGATCGCTCAGCGCAGCGAGGCGATCGTCAAAGCGCGCGATCGCTCCCAGATCCGTCGCCGCGATCCCCAGGGCGTCGATGGCCGCGCCCTCCCCCTCCGTCAACGCACGATGCGCGCCGCGCAGCGCCTCGGCGATGCGCTCGACGTTGCCAAGATACTCGCGCCGGGCGCGCAGCGCATCGTCTTCTCCTCGCCCAGGGCGCGCCTCGCGGATCTCGCCCAGCGCGAACTCGGCGTAGTCGCGCTGCTGCAGCGCGGTCGCCTCGCTCTCCTCTAGGGCGCGGCGCTCGCGGCGCGCCTGCGCGGCGCGCTCGTATGCCGCGCGCACGCGCGCGCGCTCCTCGGCGGCGGGCGGCCCCGCGTAACGGTCGAGCAGCTCGAGCTGATACGCCGGCTCTGTCAGCCGCTGCTGCTCGTGCTGACCGACGTACTCGACCACGCGCTCGCCGATCGCCCTCAACTGTCCGACCGCCACCGGGCGCCCGTTGATGCGCGCCGACGACTTGCCGCCGGCCGCGATCTCGCGCGAGATCACCACGCTCTCGCCGTCGTCGTCCTCCATGCCGAACTCGGCCAGAAGCGTCCGGATCGCGTCTCCGTCGAGTTCCAGGGCCACCCGCGCGCGCGCCGCGTCCCGCCGCACGACGTCGCTCGCGGCGCGCACCCCGAGCACGAAGGAGAGCGCCCCCAAGACCATCGACTTGCCCGAGCCGGTCTCGCCCGTCAAGCACGTCAAGCCGGGACCCAGTGCGATCTCGGCGCGGGCGATCAGCCCGAAGTCTTCGATCGTCAGCCGGCGCAGCATCGCGCGAGCCCCTCCATGCTCACGAGTGGCGCCCCTCCTCCTTGATCGAGTGGCCCCAGTGCAGCTTCTGCTCGATCAAGGTGAAGAAACGGGGCGGCTTCACGCGCACGAAGCGCACCGGCCGTTCGGAGCGCTCCACCTCGACGCGATCGCCCGGCGAGAGATCGCGCGAGAACTCGCCGTCCGTCTCGAGATTGGCGTGGACGAGCGTGGAGTCCACGCTGATCCTCACGCTCTCCGCGGCGCTGACGACCAGCGGGCGCGAGAAGAGCGTGTGGGGCAGCAGCGGCACGATGCAGAAGGCGTCGACGCCGGGAGCGACGATCGGCCCGCCCGCGGAGAGGGAGTATGCCGTGGAGCCGGTGGGACTCGCGACGATGACCCCGTCGGCGGGGATATCGACCACCTTCTCTCCCGAGAGCCAGAGCCCAAATGGCACCAAGCGCGAGGAGGAGCCCTTGCGGACGACGACCTCGTTGAGGGCAAAGAGCGCGTCGCCGCCGTTGACGCGCGCCTCGAGCGCGATCCGCGGCTCGCAGGCGAAGCCCTCCTGCAACAGCCGCGGCAGCGCCGCGAGCAGCTCCGAGGCGCCTTCGAGCTCCGTCAGAAAACCCAGGCGCCCGGTGTTCACGCCCAGAACCGGAACGTCGTGTGCCGCCGCCAGTCGCGCCGTACGCAACAGCGTGCCGTCGCCGCCGATGGAGACCAGGATCGCGCACTCGTCGAGCGAGCCGACGGGGACATCGAGCTCGAGCTGGGCGCGCTGAACCTCGGGCAACGCCACCGCGTAGCCCTGCTCGCTCAGCAGACGCGAAGCGGCGCGCGCCGTCTCCCGCGCATGCGGGCGGTGAAGGTCCACGTAGAGGCCGATCGTGCGCGTCGCCAGCGTGCAGCGCTCCATCACGTGTCGCCTCCCTCGTGCGGCGGAGCCGCGTGCGCCCGCGCGACGGCTCGCGCAAGATGGCCGTCGTCGAGCTGAGTGCCCGCCTGCGGCTCGAAGAGACCCAGAAACTCGACGTTGCCCGCCGGGCCGCGCAGAGGTGAAGGCTCGACGGCCGCAAGACGCACGCCGCGCGCCGCCGCGCCGTCGCGGACCTCGCGTAAGATCGCCTCATGGACGGCGGGGTCGCGCACGACCCCTCCGGAGCCCAGGCGCTGGGGGCCGGCCTCGAACTGCGGCTTGATGAGGCCCACGATCCTCCCGCCGGGCTTCAGCACGTCGCGGGCGCGCTCGAGCAGGAGCAGCAGCGATATGAACGACGCATCGATCGTCACGAGGTCAAACGGCTCGCCAAGCCGATCCAGATCGACCGTGCGGAAGTTGGTTCGTTCGATCACCTCGACGCGCGGATCGTTGCGCAACGACCACGCCATCTGCCCGTAGCCGACGTCCAGCGCCACGACGCGGGCCGCGCCCGCTTGCAGCAGGCAATCCGTGAAGCCTCCGGTGGAGGCGCCGACGTCGAGGCAGCGCAAGCCTCGCGCGTCGATGGCGAAGGCGCCCAGCGCGTGCGCCAGCTTCTCGCCTCCGCGGCTGACGAATCGCGGGGCCTCGCGGACCTCGATCTGGGCGCTCGGTGCCGCCATCGTCCCCGGCTTGGTGATGGGACGGCCGTCGACGCGGACGCGACCCGCGATGATGAGGCTTCTGGCGCGCGCCCGCGTCGTCCCCAGCTGCTCGGCGACGGCGACATCCAACCGCACCCGCTCCTTCATCGCTAAAACGGGGTCTCGTCGTCCGCCTCGTCGTCGGCAGACGCCTCCGCCTCGCTCGCGCCGGCCGCCTCGCCCGCCGGTGCTTCCGCGAGGGCCTGCGCGATCTGCTCTTGGGCGGCGTCGAGCATCGCCTTGCAGCGCTTGCTCAGCACCATCCCCTCTTTGAATAACGCCAGGGCCTCGTCGAGCGAGGTCTCCTCGCTCTCGAGACGCTCGACGATGCTCTCCAAACGCTCGATGCTGGCCTCGAACGAGGGTTCCTTCGCCGACTTAGCCATGCTCGCTCCGTTCGACGCGTGCGACGAGCGTCCCGCGGGCCAAGCGCGCTTCGACCAGATCGCCCACCGGCACCGCGGCGGCGTCGCGAACCACCTTGCCCGCGCTCGTCACCAGGGCGTAGCCCCGCTGGAGGACCGCCTCCGGATCGAGCGCCGAGAGACGGCCCCGCACCGCCGCCAAGCGGTGAGAGAAGCCCGCCGTCAGCCGCGGGGCGTAGCGCTCGAGCAGACGGCATTGGACGGCCAAGAGCCGCCCCCGCCCGGCCGCCGCCGCCGCGCCTCCGTCGCGCAGGCGCCGCTCCACCGCCGTGAAGCGGCCGCGCGCCGTGGCAAGTCGCGCGCGCGGGCTGCGGCGCACGAGGCGGCCTTCGAGATCCGAGACGCCCTGACGCTCGCCGGAGATGAGCTGGCGCGTGCCGCGCACCACGTCGCCGAGGGCGTAGTCCAGCCGCTGGCGGCGCTCGTCGACGATCTGGAGGCGGACGCGCCCCAAGCGCGCTCGCAGGCGCTCGACGCGCTCGAGCAACTCGCGCCGCGACGGGGCGATCGCGCGCGCCGCCGCCGTGGGCGTCGGCTCGCGCAGATCCGCCGCGAAATCCGCGAGCGTCACGTCGCTTTCGTGGCCGATGCCCGTGACGACGGGGACGCCGGCGCCCGCGACGGCGCGCACCACCGTCTCTTCGTTGAAGGCGAAGAGGTCCTCGAAGCTGCCCCCGCCGCGGATCAGCGCGATCGCCTCGACGTCGAGCCGCGAGGCGCGGTCGAGGGCGGCGGCGATCCCGGCAGCCGCTTCGCGCCCCTGCACCGGAGTCTCCACCAGCACCACTGCCACGTGCGGTGCGTGCGCGCGCATCGTGCGCATGAAGTCGGCGTAGGCCGCGGCGGCGGGCGAGGTAACCACGGCGATGCGCCGCGGATAGGCCGGCACGGCGCGCTTGCGCTCGAGCGCGAAGAGCCCCTCGCGCTGCAGCCGCTCGCGCAGCTCCTCGTAGCGCGCGTACAGATCCCCCCGTCCGACGGCGAGGAGCTCGTCGACCACCAGCTGGTAGGTGCTGCGCCCCGGATAGGTGGAGAGCCGCCCCTTGGCGTGGACTTGCAGACCGTTGGCGAGGTCCTTCGGTAAGCGGAGGCCCGTCGATCCCCACATGACGCAGTTCAGCAACGCTTGCCCATCTTTGAGATCGAAATAGGCGTTGCCGTTGGCGTGGACCCCCTTGAAGTTCGAGAGCTCTCCGCTGACGGTCACCTGCTGCAGACGCTCGTCGCCCTCGATCAGCCGCCGCACGTAGCGCGCGATCTCCCCGACGGCGAGGATCGTCCCCGTCTCGTGCCTCACGGCGTGGCCTGCGCCGCGGGCGCGGGGGTGGCGGCTCGCACGTCGATGGGCGCGCGGCCGTAGCAGTACTGCAACGGCTCGGTGCCGTTTAGGAAATACTCCATGTAGCCCTTCTCGCCGGGAAGCGCGCGCTTGTAGTCGGCTTGGCAGACTCTGACGGCTTGGACCTCCGACGCGGGAAACGGGAAATCGTGCTTGGGCGTCTTCGCCAACGCCTGCTTCATGAAGCGGGCCCAGATCCGCGCGGGGATGTCGCCGCCGTAGGACTCGCGCATCGGAGAGTTGTCGTCGTTCCCAATCCATACTGCCGTGACCAGGTCCGGGGTAAAGCCCACGAACCAGGCATCGCGGAAATCGCTGGTGGTTCCCGTCTTGCCCGCGGCGGGGCGCCCGATGATGGCGTTCGGGTACCCCGTGCCGTGCTTGATGACGTCCTCGAGCATCGTCGTGACCACGTAGGCCGTGCCCGCGCTGACCACCTCGCGCTGCTGCGGGTACCGGTTGTCGTAGAGATCGGAGCCGAACGAGTCCTTGACCTCTTTGATCGTGTAGGGCGTGATCGCGACGCCCTGGTCCGCAATCGTGGCGTATCCCGCCGCCTGCTCCAGCGGACTCAGCCCCGAGGTTCCCAGCGCCAGCGAGAGGTCCTCGCCAAGCGGTGAGGTGATGCCCATGCGGTGCGCGTACTCGATGACGCGGTCGATGCCCACGCGCTGCAACAGCTTCACGGCCACGACGTTGCGCGACTGCTCGAGCGCGTAGCGCAGGGTCATCGCCCCCCAGAAGCGGTTGTCGTCGTCGTGCGGGCACCACGTCGTCCCGTCGCCCGCCGGGTAGCACACGGGCGTGTCGTCCATGATCGTGGTGGGCGTCAAGCCTTGGTCGATCGCGGCCGTGAAGACGTAGAGCTTGAACGAGGACCCCGGTTGACGGCGCGCCTGCCAGGCGCGATTGAACTGGTTGTGCAGATCGAAGCCGGTGCCGCCGATCATCGCGAGAATCTCGCCCGTACTCGGGCGGATCGCCACCAGCGCCCCCTCGTGAGCGCCAAGCCCTTCGCGCTGCGCCTCGCGGAGGCCCCAGCGGACGTCGGCGAGCGCCTCCTTCTCCAACGTGGGGTCGACGGTCGTATAGACTTGGAGCCCCCCTTGATAGACGGCGTCGTGGCCGAAGAGATCCTCCAACTGGTGGACGGCGTAGGTCGTGAAGTACGGGGCGTGCCATCCCAGCACGCCCCCCTGTCGCTCGCCGACCAAGCCGAGCGGCGCCTTCTTCCAATAAGCGGCCTCGGCGCGCGTGATGTATCGCTCGTCGGCCATGCGGTCGAGGACGTGCGCCTGGCGCAGCCGCGCGGCGCGCAAGTTCACGTACGGCGAGTAGTCCGACGGCGCCGCCGGCAAGCCGCCCAGCAGCGCCGCTTGACCGATGTCGAGGCTCCAGACGTCCTTGGCGAAATAGACGTGCGAGGCGGCCTGCACGCCGTAGGCGCCCGAGCCGAGGTAGATGAGGTTGAGGTAGCGCTCGAGGATCTCGTCTTTGGTGTAGTAGCGCTCGATCTGGATGGCCAGGAGCGCCTCCTCGATCTTGCGCGTCAGCGTTTTCTCGTCATTGAGGAAGAGCGCCCGTGCCAGCTGCTGGGTGATGGTCGAGGCTCCCTGCACGGCCGAGTCGTGCCGGTAGTCGGCGAGCGCGGCGCGCACGATCCCACGGAAGTCGACCCCGTGATGCCGATAGAAGTCCGAATCCTCGGTGGCAATGAACGCCTCGCGCACGATGGGTGGGATCTTGTCGATCGAGACCCAGATGCGGTCCTTGTCGTAGACGTTCGCCAGCAGCGTGCCGTCGCGGGCGTAGATCTGCGTGGCCTTCTGGGGCTGGTACTCGGCCATGCGCGTGATGTCGGGGAGGCGGCGCGAGTAGGCGGCCACCATGCCCGCGACGATCCCGGCGCCGATCATGAAAAGGACGAACAGCACTTGGAGGATGATGACCAGCAGCCGGCGCCCGGGCCGTGGCGCGCGCGGGAGCCGCGGCGGGGTCGAGCCCGGCGGCGAACTGCGCCGGCGCTTACGCGCGGGATAGATCAACGCGCGAGAGCACCCCGTTGACGAAGCGCCCGGAGTCCGCGGTCGAGTACTTCTTCACCAGCTCCACCGCCTCGTTGATCGCCACGGCGCGCGGCGTGCGGCCGGTGGTCATCTCGAAGACCGCCATCCGCAGGACCAAGCGATCGATCGTCGGCAGACGATCGATCGTCCAATCGCGCAACAGCGGCGCGATCACGGCGTCGCTCGCCTCGGCGTTCTCGAGCGTCCCCAGCACCAGCTCCTTGACGAACGGCTCCTGGCCGCGCGCGGCCGGAGTCTCGAACGCCTCGGTCAATGCCTCGCCCGGCTCTCGTCGTCCCACGTCTACGGCGAAGAGGGCCTGGAGCGCCGCCTCGCGAGCCTCTCGCCGGCCGCTCATCAACGGACCGAGACGGCCTCGGCACGCGACTCTCGGGCGAGGAATCGCGGGAGGTAGCCGATGTCCACTCCGCCCGCGGCGAACTCCGGATCGGAGAGCACCTCGATGCAGAACGGAATCGTCGTCTTGACGCCTTCGATCCTCGTCTCGCGCAGCGCGCGGATCATCCGCGCGATCGCTTCGTCGCGGTCGCGCCCGTGGGCGATGATCTTGGCGAGCATGGAGTCGTAGAATGGGGGGACCATCGCGCCTTCGAAGAGATGCGTGTCCACGCGGATGCCCGGACCACCCGGGAGCTGGACGGTGGTCAGCGTGCCCGCCGCGGGGGCGAAGTTGTTGGCGGGATCTTCGGCGTTGACGCGCACTTCGATGGCGTGCCCCTCGGGATGCAGGTCGTCCTGCGCGTACGTGAGGCGCTCCCCCGCGGCCACACGCAGTTGCTCCTTGACCAGATCGATGCCGAAGATCTCCTCCGTGACCGGATGCTCGACCTGAATGCGCGTGTTCATCTCCATGAAGTAGAAGTTCTCGCCCTCGCCCAGGAACTCGAGCGTGCCGGCATTGACGTACTTCACCGCCTCGACCGCGTTGCGCGCCACGGCGTAGAGGGCGCGGCGGAATGCCGCACTCAAATGAGGCGCCGGCGCCTCCTCGATCAGCTTTTGATGAGAGGGCTTCTGGACCGAGCAGTCGCGCTCGCCCAGGATCGTGATCCCGCCGTGAGCATCGGCGAGCACTTGCACTTCGATGTGGCGCGGGTTGAGGATCAGCTTCTCCAGGTAGACGCGCCCGTCACCGAAGGCCGCTTGGGCCTCGCTGCTGGCCGAGTTCATCCCCTGCTCGAGCTCCTGCGCAGCGTAGACGGCACGCATGCCCTTGCCCCCGCCTCCGGCGGTCGCCTTGATCAGCACGGGATAGCCGACGGATTCGGCGAACGCGCGCGCCTCCTCGATGCTCTCCACGATGTCCGTACCGGGCGTGACCGGGACCTTGGCCGCGACCATGAGGCGCCTGGCCGTGGCTTTGTCGCCCATCGCGCGAATGGCGTCGGGAGAGGGCCCGACGAACGTGATGCCGTGGTCGCGGCAGATCTCCGCGAAGCGCGCGTTCTCCGCCAGGAAGCCGTAGCCGGGATGGATGGCGTCGGCACCGGAGATCAGCGCGGCCGAGATGATGTTCGGAATGTTGAGGTACGAGCGCGCCGACGGCCCGGGTCCCACGCAGTAGGCATCGTCGGCGCGCTTGACGTGAAGCGACTCGCGGTCGGCCTCGCTGAAGATGGCGACGGTCTCGAGCCCCAACTCGTGGCATGCGCGGTTGATGCGCAGCGCGATCTCTCCGCGGTTGGCAATGAGGACGCGCTTCACGATGCGACCTCGATCCCGAAGAGGGGCTGGCCGTAGTCCACGGGGTCACCGTCTTCGACGAAGACCACCGCGAGCGTGCCCGCGCGCGGCGCGCGCACGGGGTTACGGATGCCCAGCGCCTCGACGTAACCTAGCTCGCGCGACTCCTCGACGCGGTCGCCGGCGGCCGCGGCGGGCGGGCTCACGTGGAAGACACCGACCATGTCGGCGGGAACCACGTCCATGGGAAGTGCCGGAGCGCCCGCGGCACGGTCCGTCTCCGCACTCGGCGGCGCGGCCCCATGGGCCGGCTCGCCGCGCTGGCGCTGGCGCCTCACGACCTCGAGCGCGAACTCCTCTTCGTCCACGGCCAGCCGCACCAAATCGCTCTCGTCGAAGGCGTGGAGCAACGGACGCACCAGGCGTTCGATCTCTCCGCGCACGTCGGTCTCTTTATCCTCACTCTGCATCGGCTGCCTCCGATTCGACGCGATCTTCTCCCCGCCCTGGAACGGGGTCGGCCACCACGATGCTGACGTCGAAATCGAGCACGTACCGCCGATCCTTCAGCCACGCGCGCAACGCCGTGAGGCCCGCGGCGAAATCCTCCGGCCCCATGACGTGGAAGGTGGAGAGGAACTTCCCCTCCACGCGCTCCAGCAGACGCGATGGCTCCTGCTCCTTGCGCGTGCGCACGCGACGCACGGAGACTCCGGCGAAGCCCGCGTCGAGCAGCTCCGCGCGCAGGGCCGGAAGCGACGGAAAGCGCGAGAGCTCCACGTCGAGGAAGCCGGGAAAGATCTCGGCGAAAGGGTGCTCGCAGAAATACCGGTGCGAGAACGTCGCGATTGCGAGCGGCCCCTCGAGCACCCGGCGCAGACGCCGAAAAGACTCGCGCCGCTGCGCCGGCGTGAGGTGGTGCATCACGAAGACACTGTATGCGGCCTCGAAGCGCTCGCCGGGAACGGCGTCCGGAAGGCGTCCGAGGAGCCAGCGCATCCGCGGCGCCTTCGCCTGCGCGCGCGCCAGCATCGCCGGCGACGCGTCCAGCCCCGTCATCTCCAGGCCGTGGTGCTCGGCGAGCCAGAGCGCGTAGCGTCCCGTGCCGCAGCCGAGGTCGAGCACGCGGGCTCCCGGTCTCTCGGCCACGCGGCAGGCACCCGCGATCACTTCGGCCACCCGGCTCTCGTCCTCGGTGAGCGGGCGCAGACGGTCGTACTCGGCCGCGGCCGTTTCGTAGTCCGTGTGAAGCCGCTGGAGCGCGCCGCGCGAGCGGCCGAGACGGCGCACCTCCGCGCGCGCCGACTCGGGCAGCAGCGCCGCGAGGCTCTCCACCGTCGCGCCGTCGCGCGGATCGCGCAGATCCGGCGCGATCTCCCGCAGCGGCAGGAGCGCGAAGGCGCGCTCGCGCAGGTGGCGGTGCGGGACCTCCAGATCGGGCGAGTCGACCCTCTCCCCTTCGATCAACAGCACGTCCACGTCGATGGCGCGCGGCCCCCAGCGCTCCCCCGTCACCCGGCCGAGCTCGCGCTCCGTGCGCTTGCAGGCCTCGAGTACGGCGCGCGGCCCCCAATCGCTCTCGTAGACCGCCGCAGCGTTGTAGAACCACGGTTGGTCCGGCAAGCCCCACGGCGCGCTGCGGTAGAGATCCGAGCGCGCCACCAGCTTGCCGATCACCGCCATGCGCTCGATGGCCGTGTGGATCGCTCCGGGCGCGTCGCCGAGGTTCGCCCCGAATCCCAGCGCCACGCGCCTCAACGCCCGCGCTCCAGCGTGATCACGGGCGTGGCGCCCGCGAGCAACCGCGGCTTGGCGATCGAGACGCGCACGCGGGTGACGCGCGGATCGGCGAGCGCACGCGCCGCGATCTCTCCCGCCAGCCGCTCGAGAAGATCGTACGAGCGCGTTTCGACGATGGCCACGACGTCGCGGTGGAGCGCGTCGTAGTCGACGGTATCGGCGAGGGCGTCGCTGCGCTCGGCATGGGTCAGGTCCGCCTCGAGGCGCACGTCGAGATCGAACGGCTGAGGGCGATCCTTCTCGCCGGGGTTGGCGCCGTGGCGTCCCCAGGCCCGGATGCCGCGCAGCTCGATGCAGTCGCTCACGGCAGCCGGTCCCGCCACTCCTCCGGGCGCCAGCCGCGGACGATCGCATCGGTCACGCGCACCACGTCGACCATCTCCGCCACGTCGTGCACGCGGACCACGTCGATGCCGGCCGCGATGCCCAGCGCCACGGTCGCGGCCGTGCCCCATGCCCGCTCCGGTCCCGCGGGCTTGCCGGTGAGATAGCCGATGGTCGACTTGCGCGACGTACCCAACAGGGTGGGGAAGCCGATGGCGGCCACACGGTCGAGCGACCTCAACACGGCGATGTTGTGCTCGGGCGTCTTGCCGAAGCCGATGCCCGGATCCAGGAGGATCGACTCGGCCGGGATGCCGGCCCGCAATGCCTCCCCGGCCTGCCGCTCCAGCCAGGCCACCACCTCGTCGACCACGTCGCCTTCGTAGACGGCGACGCGCTTGTTGTGCATCAGGATCGCCGGAGCGCGATGGCGGGCCGTGACCTCCAGCATCCCGCGCGTCCAACCCCACACGCTGTTCACCATGTCGGCACCGGTCTCCAGGGCCGCCTCGGCGACCTCGGCCTTGAACGTGTCGACGCTGATGATCGCATCGGAGCGACACGCGCGTACTCCGGCGATGACGGGGAGGATGCGGCGCAGCTCCACGGCGCCGTCGACGGGCTCGTGACCGGGGCGGGTCGACTCTCCGCCCACGTCGACGAGATCGCACCCGGCGTCGAGTTGCTCCAGCGCCCGCGCGATCGCCGCCCCCGCGTCGTCGACCCCGTCCCCGGAGAATGAGTCGGGGGTGACGTTGACGATGCCCGCCACGTACGTGCGCGCCCCCCAGGGCAGCACGCGCCCGCGAACCCGCAGCGCGCCGCGCTCAGACCTGTGATCGGCTCGATGCGGAAGAGACGTTGGCAAGCCACCACTCCCGAAGTTCGGCCACGACGAACGTCGAGCCGGTGACGACGACCACGTCGTCCGCCTCGGCGATACGCCGTGCGACGGCCAAGGCCTCCACGGGGTCGGCGATTGCGCGGCTCGCCCGCCCGGCGGCCTGGGCGTAGGCTTGCAGCGACTGCAGACGCGTCGCCGGGCGCCCGGGCACCTCGAACGAGGTGAAGATGAACGTGGCGGCGAGCTCCGACCAGACGGCGATCATCTCCCGCCCATCCTTCTCGGCCGCCACACCCACCACGAAGGTGAAGCGGCGCCCCGGCCAAGCTTCGTTCAGGGCCGACGAAAGCGCCCGCGCCTTGTCCGGGTTGTGGGCCACGTCGAACACCACGACCGGCCGCGACGGGTAGAACTCCACCCGCCCCGGCAGGCTGACCTCGGCGAGGCCGCGCTCGACCGCCTCCACGGATGGACGCAACTCCTCGCGCAACTGCTCGAGGGTCATGATCGCGGTTGCCGCGTTGCGGAGCTGGAAGCTTCCCAGAAGAGGAAGGTCGACCCGGTAGGCGGCGGATGGCGTGCTCACCAGCGCCTGCCGCCCGTGTCGCCCGCCGCCGGCTCGCTCCTCCACGTGCGCCAGGTCGCGCACGCTGAGAAATGGAGCACCGGCCTCGGCGCAACGCGCCTCGATGACGGCGCGCGCCTCGGCGCGCTCGACATCGCTGACGAAGGGAATGCCCGGCTTGGCGATGCCGGCCTTGTCGGCGGCGATCTCCTCCAGCGTGTCGCCCAGGACGTCCATGTGGTCGTAGCCGACGTTGGTGACCGCGGTGACCTCCGGATGCAAGACGTTGGTTCCGTCGAGCATGCCGCCCAGACCCACCTCGATCACGGCCACGTCGACGTTCTCACGCGCGAAGTGCAGGAACGCCAGCGCCAAGAGCGTTTCGTAGTAGCTCGGACGCCCCTCTTCGGCCGCGGCCGCCGCGATGGCCGGGAGCATCTCCTCGAAGAGCGCGGCGAAACGCTCCTCGCTGACCGGAACGCCGTCGACGCGGGCGCGCTCCGTCACCGAGCGCAGGTGAGGCTTCGTGTGGAGGCCGGTTCGCAGACCGTGCGCGCGGAGAATGGATGCCGCCATCGTACACGTGGAGCCCTTGCCCGAGGTGCCCCCGATGTGCACGGTGGGATAGCGGTCCTGCGGGTCGCCCAGATGGCGCAGCAAGGCCCGCATCCGCTCGAGGCGCCCGGGCTGACGCCGCGAGACGGTCTCGTTGATGGTTCCGATCAGGTAGTGTTGGGCGTCTTCGAAGGTCACGTTGCCTCGGCGAGCTTTCCGCGTACCCGCTCCACGAGCACTTGGGGATCGAACGGCTTGGACATGTAGTCGGCGCCGTCCACCGTGACCTCGCCGCCCCGGGCGGAGAGCACGATCACCGGCACCTCCCGCGTCTGCTCGGACTCACGGAGGCGCTTGAGCACCTCCCAGCCCGAGAGCCCCGGGAGCATCAAGTCGAGGAGGATGAGGTCCACCGGCGACTCGAGCGCATGGCGCAGACCCGAGATCCCGTCTCGCTCGACGCAGGCCTCCCAGCCTTCCATCTCCAGTAACAGCGAGAGGAGGCGCGTGAGATTCGGATCGTCGTCGATGACCAGCACGCGCGAGGGGTCAGCCATCGGTTACTCCCCCTGTCAAGAGGTCGAGCGCATGAGGTAGAGCCGGCCGGATCACCGCGAGATTCTCGGCGACCGCCTTGGGGCTCCCCGGCAGGTTGACGATCAGCGTGGCGCCGCGCACGCCGGCCACGGCCCTCGAGAGCATCGCTGTGGGAACCGTGCGCTGGGCGCTGGCCCGCATGGCCTCCGCCATCCCGGGAACCTCGTAGTCGAGCACCGCCAAGGTGGCCTGCGGCGTCCGGTCGCGCGGGGCCAGCCCCGTGCCGCCGCTGGTCAGGACCAGCGGCACGCGCTCGACGTCGGCCAGGGCGCGCAAGCGCGTCTCCAGCGCAGCGGGGTCGTCCGGCATCACCTCTTCGACCACGATCTCGAACGCCTCGCCCAGCTCCCGGCGAATCACCGGGAGACATGCGTCCGGGCGGATGCCGGAGGCGGCGCGGTCGGAGAGGATGATGACGGCGGCGCGGTACGGCATCATTGACGCGGAGCCGTCCAGGTGCCGCTCTTCCCCCCGCGCTTCTCCAGCAGACGCACGCGCTCGATGACCACGCCCTTCTCCACCGCCTTGACCATGTCGTAGACGGTGAGCGCGGCCACCGAGGCCGCCGTCAGCGCCTCCATCTCCACGCCCGTCTGCGCCGACGTCTTCGCCGTGGCGCGAATCTCGAGGCGGCCGGGTCCGCTCCACGAGAACGCGACGTCGACGGAGGAGAGCGGCAGCGAGTGGCACAGCGGAATCAGCTCGGCGGTCCGCTTGGCGGCGAGGATACCGGCGATCTGCGCGGCGACGAGCACGTCGCCCTTGGGCAACGCGCGCTCGCGCAGCAGCGCCTCCGTGCGCGCGGAGACGACGACCGTTGCTGCCGCGGTCGCACTGCGCTCCGAGACGCTCTTCGCCGAGACGTCGACCATGACGAGGCCTCCCGCCTTCGTAAGATGGGAGAAGTCCTCGCCTGTCGCGCTCGTGGAGGCCGGCCGGTGGACGTTGGAGTCAATATCGCTCAATGTACGCTCGCTCTCGGCCGATGGTGTAACCGAAGCGATGACTCTTTTCAAGGGTTCCGGAGGCATTCCTAGCCGCAGCGCCGCCGGCGCGGCGACGGCGCTCACGCACGCCCTGGCCGCCGTGGCCGACTTGGCAGAGGGGCACCGTCTGGGACACGGCCGGCGGATCGCATGGCTGGCCCTGCGGTTAGCGCCCCTGTGCGACCTGGACGCGGTCCAGTTACCCGCGTTGTACTATGCCGCGCTCCTCCACGACGTCGGGGAACTCTGGCTCCCCAGCGAGGTCTTCCACCGCTCGGGTCCGACCCAACGCAGCGAGTCGATCGGGCTCTGGGAGCACCCCGTGATCGGCGCCGACCTGGCCGCCCGGCTGGGCGCCCTGCCGCCGGCGGTCGCCGACATTGTGCGCTGGCATCACGAGTGGTGGGACGGTACGGGGTACCCGGATCAGCTCCAGTGGTCTCAGATCCCGCCCGCGGCCCAACTGCTGCGCTTGGCCGATACCTTCGTCTCCGCGGCCGCCGAGCGGCCCAACCGCCACGCGCTGCCCGTCGAGGAGGTCTACCAGCAAGTCATGGCCGGCGCCGGCCGGGAGTTCGGCCCCCGCTATGCCCGCGCGTTCTCGCTCCTCTTCCAGACGGATCCCACGGTCGCGCAGCTCGGAAGCGGCAAGGATGACCCCAGCGCCGAGCTGCCGGCGTCCTACCCGCTGACCGGTGCGACCGGGGAAAACGTGGAGGCCCTGCTCCTCACGATCGCCGACGCCGCGGACGCGCGCCATGCCGTCCTCGGGGGGCATTCGCGCCGCACGGGACAGTTGGCCGCTCAGCTCGCCGAGCGCCTGGGATGGGATGCCGAGGAGATCGACCGCGCCCGCGTGCTCGGCTACCTGCACGACATCGGCATGGCGGGCGTTCCCGGCTCGATCATCGGCAAGGCCGACCGCCTCACCTCGCTGGAGCGCACCGTCATGCAGCGCCACGTCTCTCACGGCTTCGAGATCCTGCGCCACATTCCAGAGCTCGAAGGCTACGCGTTGCCCGTGCGCCATCATCACGAGCGCATCGACGGCTCGGGCTATCCCGATGCTCTCACCGATCAAGCCATCACGGCGCCGGCTCGGCTGATGGCCATCTGCGACACCTACGACGCGCTCACCACGGGGCGACCGTATCGCACGACGCTCGGACCCGAGGATGCCCTGGCACGGATCGAACGCGACGCGGGCTTCGCCTTCGATCCGTCGATGGTCCACGCGTTGGCGAGCTCGTTGCCCGCGGTGACGCGATGATCGAGCTGCGCGACGCCAGACGGAGCCGCTCCGCGTCGCACCTCCACGAGATCTGCCGCGAGATGGGCGTGGCCAGCATCGTCGATCCGTACATGGGCCTTCCCACCCACCTAAACTATCTCAAGCGCCATGGGATCGCCGTGCATGGCGGAGATCCCATCGAATGGTTCGCGCACGTGGGCCAGGGCATCGTGGTCAACGACTCCGTCATCCTGCGCGACTTCGAGATCGGTGAGATCGTCGAGACCGCTCCGGGGCGCATCTACCCGCCGGACCTCTTCCGCGCGTGGGAAGGCGTCTTCTTCACCGAAGAGCAGTGCCGCTATCTCGCCGCGTGGCACGAGAACGTCAAGTCCCTGCGCAGCGACGGTCAGGTCGGCCTCGCCATCCTCGGCCTGTGGTGGGCCTTCGCCTACTGGCTCCAAAAGCTAGCGGCTCCCGACGACTTGCTCGACGTCCCTCCCAGCGAGCTGGCGTATGCCTACATTCGCAAGACCGAACGGTGGGTCGGCGACAACGCGCGCCACAACACCGTGCGCCACGCTCCGCCGGCGGTGACGATGTCGCGAGTCTCGACGGATGCCGTGCTCCTCACCCCGCCAGCCCCGGGCGACGACGGCCGCAGCGACGCCCGCACCTTGATGTGGGAGGCGTGGTGGCAAGGAAACCCCTACCAGCCGGTTGAGCGGCTGCGCGCCGGCGGCTCCGGCGACGCCTCGGCGTGGCAGGCGGAGTTCGCCGAGCTGCTCGCGGGGGCGCGCAAGTTTCCGCTGGCGATCGTTCCCACGAGCGATGGCGAGCGCGAGCGCGTGGCGTCCGCGTTGAGCGACTTCCGTTCCTCGATCGAGGAACGGCGCTTCTCCGACGACGAGATCTACCTGCTCGCCCGTTGAGCGGCGGCGCGCCGGGCAGCCACCGTCCGCCATGCGCCCGCCACGCCGGCCAGCATGAGCAGCCACGCCGCGCCGCCGCACGCCGCCGCGGCCCCCACCAGCGGCGCCCGGCCGATGAGCAGGCCGAGCGCTCCCGCTCCGACCGCGAGTTGCGCCAGCGCGAACGACGCCCAGAGGAGCGGCTGCGAGAGCAGCTGCGCTGAGGGCGTCTCGTCCTCCACCCCCAGCACGAGCGTGGCCAGCAGGCGCGGCCCGAAGACCGCGAGATGGGCATTGACCATCTGCCCGACCCACCCCATCAGCCCAAGGTAGACGTAGGCGGGAGCGACCGGGTGCCCCCGAAGGATCGCCGCGCCCAACGCGATGTCGAGCGCCAACCACGCCCCCGCCGCGGCCATGAAGGCCTGCGGCGGGCGAAACGGATTGCCCGCCCGCCCAAGCGTGTCGAAGAGATCAGCCAGGTAGAGCGCCAGCGCCGCGGCGGCGCAGACGGCGCCGAGCCACACCGGCCACCGCGACCCGGCCGCCAGGCCGGCGGCGACCGCGAGCGTTCCCACGGCCACCCCGCCTGCGGCTATGCCCGCGTGCCGCGGCGGCGGCACCGCCCCGGCGATCGGCCGGAGCGTCCGTAGCGAGATCTCAATGATCAGGGCCGTGAACCAGCCCAGCCCGGCAAGCTGGGCGTGGGCCGCCGCCCAATCGCCCCAGCGCCCGGGGGCATGCCCGCCGGCAAGGCCCCGCGCCATGGCCGCGCCGAGGGCCGCCGCCGCCGCCAAGAAGGCGAGCGCCACGACCAGCATCCGGGCCGCTCCCGCCGCGCGAGGGCTGCCCCGCGGCACGGAGAGGAGCGTGCGAAAGGCCGCCGCCAGGTAGAGGCCCAGCGCAGCGGCCGCCAGCATGGCCGCCCAGCCGGCGACGGCGGTGAGCCCGAACCAGAGGCCGGCGGCGAAAGCGAGAGCGCCCACGGCAAAGACGCCGAGCGCCCCTCGGGCGGCGCCTTCCCAGCGCCAAGCCACCCCGATGAGCTTGGGCACGAAATAGAACAGCATCGAGAGCGCCACCAGCGTCACCCAGCCCAAGGCGACGAGATGGACCCACGCGAGCCCTCCTAGCGAGAAGCCCAGCTCGCCTCTTCCGGCCAGCAGAAAGAGCAGCAGCCACGAGAGCCCGTGCGAGAGCTGCCCGACGATGAGGCCGCCCGGCGGCATCCAGGGACGTCCTGCGGCGGCGGCGGCGGCGCGGACCTCGCGCGGGTGGCGATAGCGTCGCTCCACGGTCACTCGGCGATTCCCGTCACCTTCCCCAAATGCTCCTCAGTCTTTCCCAGCCATCGTGTTACCTCAGGGCTGTAGACCACCAAGTGAGGGACTGCACGATCGTGCTCGACGTAGCGCCAGTTGCAACCGACATCGATGTCACCTATGAGGACGCCCCGAGAATCGTCATTTGGGAGATGACGCGCGCCTGCGCCTTGGCATGCAAGCACTGCCGCGCCGACGCGATACCCTACCGCAACCCCGGTGAATTGGACACCGAGGAGGCCTACGACCTCGTCGACGCCGTGGTCGACTGCGGCCGGCCCATCTTCGTGCTCACCGGCGGCGATCCGCTGATGCGCCCCGACGTCTACTCCATCGTCGAGTACGGGACGCGCAAGGGACTGCGCATGGCCGTCTCCCCGAGCGCGACCGGGCGCCTCACGCCCGTCACGCTCGCCAAGCTCTCCGCCGCGGGCTGCCGGCGCATCTCGCTGAGCATCGACGGCCCCGACGCCATGACCCACGACGTCTTCCGCGGCGTGAAGGGCTCCTTCGACCGCACGCTCGCGGCCGCGAAGGCGGCCGTCGACCTCGGCATCGAGGTCCAGATCAACACGACGATCGCGCGTCACAACTATCGCCACATCGAGGAAATGGCCGAGCTGCTCCCGCCGCTGGGGGCTGTGCTGTGGAGCGTCTTCTTCCTGGTGCCCACCGGGCGGGCCCAGCGCGAGCAGTGCCTCGACGCCGCCGAGCACGAAGCGGTCTTCGCCCAGCTCTTTGACATCTGGCTGCGCTCGCCGTTCGACGTCAAGACCACCGAGGCTCCCCATTACCGCCGCTACGTCACGCAGCGGCTGGCGGAGATGGCGCCCGAGGATCGTCCCGAGAAGACCCGCGGACCGGCCCTGCGCTTTCCCGCCATCGGCGACGGGAAGGGCTTCGTCTTCATCTCGCACCTCGGCGAGGTCTGCCCCAGCGGCTTTCTGCCCATGGTGGTCGGCAACGTGCGATCAGAGCGCTTGATCGACGTCTACCGCGACCACCCCGTCATGCAGCGCCTGCGCCGGCCCGACACCTTCTCCGGCAAGTGCGGCGTCTGCGAGTTCAACCGGCTCTGCGGCGGCTCGCGATCGCGGGCGTACGCCTTCACCGGCGACCCGTTCGCCGCCGAGCCCTGCTGCAGCTACCTTCCCGCCGCGGTTCGCGCCGCCCAGCGCGCGCCGCAGGAGACGACTCCGTGATCAACGTGACCAAGCTGCTCTGCGGCATCGCCCAGCCCATGGACCATCTGCGGTACGGACACGGCGCCTGCGCGCCGCGCTCGGCGAAGGACCGCAAGCCCGTGGTGGTGTGGAACGTCTCGCGTACCTGCAACCTGGCGTGCATGCACTGCTACAGCGCTTCGGAGGCCAAGGCCTACGACGGCGAGCTCACGCACGAACAGGGAGGCGCCCTGCTCGAGGATCTCGCCGCCTTCGGCGTCCCTGCCGTGCTCTTCTCCGGCGGCGAGCCGCTCGCGCGGCGCGACACGCTGGACTTGGCCGCGTACGGCCGCAGCTTGGGCCTCAAGGTCACGCTCTCGACCAACGGCACGCTGATCGACCGCTCGGCGGCCGAGCGGATCCGGGAGATCGACTTCGCGTACGTGGGGATCTCGCTCGACGGCATCGGCGCGACCAACGACTACTTTCGCGGCAAGACCGGCGCCTTCGACCGCGCCGTCCGCGGCATCCGCAACTGCAAGGCGGTAGGACAGAAAGTGGGGCTCCGCCTGACGCTCACGCCGCACACGGCCGGGGATCTCGATGCGATCTTCGACTTCATCGAGGCCGAGGGCATCGAGCGCGCCTGCTTCTACCATCTGGTCTCCGCCGGGCGCGGCCGGACTGCTGCAGACCTCGATCACGAGCAGACCCGCCAAGCCGTCGAGACGATCTTCCGCCGCACGCGGGAGATGGCCGAGCGCGGCGACCCGCGCGAGATCCTCACCGTCGACAACCATGCCGACGGCCCGTACCTCTACCTCTCCCTGCTGCGCGACGACCCCGAGGCGGCCGCCCGCGCCTACGAAGCGATGGCCTGGAACGGCGGCGGCGCCTACTCCTCGGGCGTCGGCATCGCCGACATCGACACGCAGGGGTACGTCCACCCGGATCAGTTCTGGCAGAGCGCCATGCTGGGCAACGTCAAAGACCGTCCGTTCAGCGAGATCTGGACCGATTCCGAGAACGCGCTGCTGAACGGGCTGCGCAACCGCCTTCCGCTGCTGAAGGGGCGTTGCGCCACCTGCCGGTTCCTGCCGCTGTGCGGCGGCAACTTCCGCGTGCGCGCGCTGGCGGCGACGGGGGACGCATGGGCCTCCGACCCCGCGTGCTATCTCTCGGACGAGGAGATCTGCGAGGTCGCGAGCTGATCGCGGCCTCGGCTGGGCTCCTAGGCGTCCGCCGTGGTCTGGAAGCGTGCCCAGATCATGGCCAGTACGGCCAGTCCGAAGAAGAGCACGGCGTGCTTGCCGCGGTGCATGCCGAGGAACGGGTGGGCATCGACCGGCTGATAGACGAAGCCGAAGTAGATGCCGATGATGAGCAGCACGATGGCCAACAGCACGGCGATCACTTTCACGGGTCTCTCCTTTAGGGACGCTAGCGGAAGAGCACGGCGCACGTGACGCCCGCCACGAGGCAGTACCAGGCGAACGGCACGAGCGTCTTGGTCTGAAAGTAGCGCACGAGGTACGCCACGGAGAAATACGCGGTGACCCCCGCGAGGATCGCCCCTGCCAGCGACTCGGCAAGCGCGAGGTGGACCCCCGGCGCGAAGAGGTTCGGCAGCTCGAAGAGCGTGGCCGCCACGATGACCGGCGTCGCGAGGAGGAACGAGTAACGCGCCGCCTCCGCGTGGGTGAGGTCCAGCAGCAGGCCGGCGACCATCGAGCTGCCGGATCGGCTGATGCCCGGCAGAAGGGCCAACGACTCGGCGAAGCCGACCTTGACGCCGTCCACCCAGTGCAGCTGCTCGATCTTTCGGTAGGGGTGCTCCGGCCGCAGGTGCTGCCGGGCGCGGAGGTACTCGCCGAAGAACATGAGCAGGCCGTTGACGGTCAGGAAGATCGACGCCGCGAGCGGGTTGGCGAACAGCGCGCGCACCGGGTGCTCGAGCAGCCCCCCGAGGATCCCCACGGGGATCGTGGCCCCCACCAGCAGCCACGTGGTCCGCTCGTCGCGCGAGCCCGACATCTTGCCGCGCCAGATGCTCGTGAAAAAGGCCGCGATGATGCCGCGCCACTCCGACCAGTAGAAGACGACCAGCGCCAGCGCCGTGCCGAAGTGGAGGACCACCACGAAGGCGAGGAACGTGGGGTCGGCGCGGTCGATGTGCCAGCGCAACACCGAGGGAACCAAGACGATGTGTCCCAGGCTCGAGACGGGAAAGAGTTCCGAGAAGCCCTGCAGCACGGCAAGGAACATCGCTTGCGCAAAGGTCACGGCTCCCCTGCTACGCCTCGCGATGCATCCCGACCTGCACGGGCAAACGACGGCGCCGATCCTGCCGATAACGGTTCTATGAACCCATCGCCGGACCACCGCGCCGACAACCGTCTGGGCGAGGCCCTCTTGGTCTCATACTGGGTGCACGACGACGCGCCACCCGAGATCACCGAGACCTACGACATCGCCCCGGGAGGGATCGCGCTCCTGACGCACGTCCACATGCAGCTGGGCACGCGCGTCACCATGCAGCTCGAGCTGCGAGGCGACGCCCATCCCCCGCTCCTGCTCCGCGGGACGGTGCGGTGGTCCCAGAACGACCCCGCCATCGCCCGGTACCGCACCGGGGTGGAGTTCGAGGAGCTCGATCCCGATTCGGCCGCCCTCCTCACGCGGTACATCGACATCGTCAAGCGCATCCGCGACCTTGGGATCTTTACCTAGGGATTCTCCGATCCAGGTCCAGACCAAGGCGCCAAGCGGCGCGGTGTACTGCGGGTACATGAGCCGCTTGGCAACGCAGGGATGACGTAGATTCCGAGACTCCCTCAGCCGTTGTCCGGCGAGAAGACGACCTGGAAGATGTACGATCCGCCGATGGCTTTGCAGTCGACGACCTGCGGTGCAAAGGACGACTGCTTCGCGGCCTGGATCGCCGATTGGTCGAGCAGCGGGTTCCCCGCGGACTTCGCGACCACCGCCGCGATCACGTGCCCCGAGGGATCGAGGGTCACCTTGACGTCCGTCTCACCAGCAGCACCCTGCTCCCGGGCCATCTCCGGATAATCCGCGGGAACGCGGCTCGTCGGATGCGGATCCCGGTTGGGGATAGCGCACGAGGGCGTGGGGGGAGCCGTGGGTACCGGCGTCGGCGGAGCCGTCGGTGGAGCCGTCGGCGCCGGGCCGGCCGCCGGCGGAGCCACGGCGCCGTGCGCGCTCGCGTTCACGGCCTGCCCGCCGGAGGTCCCGCTGGTATTGCCCTGCAGACGCTGAATGTTGACCTTCACCTGCTGCTTGGGCTTGGGCGGCTGCGGCTTGGGTGTCGCCGGCGGCGGCGTCGGCGGCGGCGTCGGCGGCGGCGTGGGCGTGGGCGGCGGCGTGGGCGGCGGCGTCGGCGGTGGCTTGATCTTCATCTTCTCGACCGTGACCTTGGAGACTTGCTCCTTCTGGTGCTCCGGCTTGAGTCTGAAGAACTGCGTGAGCAACGGCGCCGTGACGGCGTGAAAGAGCAGGGAGAGCGCGAAGGCCGTGTAGATGAACTTCCATGCCGTCGCACGGCGCTGCTCGGGCGGGGCCGGTGGTTTGGGTTGCTGCTGAGCCACTACTCGACCGCTCCCGGAGGCGTGCCCTCGATATGGTTAGCCAACCCGAACTCGTTCAAGCCCGCAGTCTTCGCGGCGTCCATCACCTGGAGGATGACGCCGTAGTGTGCCTTCGGGTCCGCCTTGATGATGATGTCCTTCAAATCGGGGAACAGGCCGTGCAGCTGCGCGAACTTCGCGCTCGCCTCGCGCACGGGCACGTCGGTGTGTCCGATTTGAATGTTGTTCTTCGCGTCGATGATGACGACGATCTGCGAATCCTTAACCTTCTCGCGATTCTTCGCGTCCGGCAATTTCGGTTCTTTGATGACGGATGCCAAGATGATGAAGATGATCAAGAGCACCAACAGCACGTCCGTGAAGGGCGTGATGTTGATGGTCGACATCACTTCGTCCTCGCCACCGCCGGTGGTCATAGCCACGGTTTGCCTGCCCCCTTACCTACTGGCTCACGAAGCCGACGTCGGTCAAACCGGCGAGCTTGGCCGCGTCCAGGATGCGGATGATGACGCCGTAGCCCGACTTGGCGTCGGCGACGATCGAGACGTGGCGATTGCCACGCTGCTTCTTCACGTCATCCATCGCGGTGTAGAGCTGCTTCTCCGAGGTCTTCTTCCCGTCGACGTAAATGAGGTTCTTCGCGGTGACGTCGACCTCGATATCCTGCTTGTTCTGCTGGTTGATCGTGCTCGGGTTCGAGTTCGCCGGCAGTTCCTTCTGGAAGCCCGGCGGCGTCACCAGAGCGGCGAGAATCATGAAGATGATGAGGAGCACCAGCAACACGTCCGTGAACGGCGTGATGTTGATCTCCGCCATGACCTCTTCGTCTTGCCGTGCCGACAGCAACGACATCTGCTACTTCCTCCTAGGTTCCGCACATGGCCGCGGACAGGCCGAAGCGGCCTGCCCACGACGACCTCGTCTAGTGACGCGCGATCTGCGGGGTGTACAGTTCCGTGGGGATCGCGGACCCCGTGTTGTGGAAGTGCAGCATCTCGGCCAGCTTGTTCGCGGCGACGATCATCTCCTGATTGTACGCCTTGATGCGAGCCTTGTAGTAATTGAAGAAGATCACGGCGATGACCGCGACGGCGAGACCGGCGGCTGTGGTGATCAGCGCCTCCGCGACGCCGGCGGAGACGACGGCGGGCGACGCGTTGCCCTTCAACGCGATGTCCTGGAACGCTCGGATGATGCCGAGTACCGTGCCGAAGAGGCCGACGAACGGCGCGATCACGGCGATGGTGCCGATCACGGGCAGGTTGGCCTCGAGCGTGTTCAACTGCTCCAGCAGCGCGATGGACAGCGCGTCGGTGATGTCGGCGCGAGTCTTCTCGCCTCGGTACAGTCCGAATTCGAGCACCTTCGGGAGCATCCCCTTCGCCTTCTTGCAGATGTCGATGGCGCCTTTGATGTCGTCCGCGGAGATGCGCTGGCCGAGCTGTCTCAGGAGCGCGTTGGGATCGCCGTGCTGACGTGCGAAGAACACGTAGCGCTCGATCACGATCGCGACGGTGGTCACGGAGAGCGCGAGCAGGATCCACATGTCGAATCCGCCCTGGCGCATGAAGGCCCAAAATTGTTCGAACAGGTTCACTGGCTCTCTACCCCTCCCAAAGGGTCACAAACACGAGGCAAGGGCCCGTGAAGACCCCGCACCTGGAAGGCGGTGCTACTTGGCCGCACGCGTTCACAGTTCCTCGTCCAATGTGTGTGTACAATCCTCGTCATCCTCTCGGCGTTCGTCGCTACGAACCCCCTTGCACCTGTTTCAGCGTCTTCTCGATCGCCGCGGCCAGCGACGCGTCGCCTTCCGTAGTTGCGGCGGCGTCCGCTTGCTTGAGAGTGGCGATCGCGGCGTCCTTTCGCCCTTGATTGGCGAAGACAGCGCCTTGCGCGTAGAGCGCCAGGGCGAACTTCGGATCCACCTGGAGCGCCTTGTTGGCTTCCGCCAGCGCGGCGTCCAGCGTCGCCGAGGCCGTCTTCGGGTCCTGTGTCTGCGCGAGGCTGATGTATGCGAACGCGGCATTCGAGAACTGCGCGGCCGCATACTTCCCCGTCAGCTGCCCGCCGCCCTGATCGTAGAGCTTCGCGGCAGCAGGGTAGTCCTTGGCGTCGAGCTCGGCCTTGGCTTGGATGGCGTAGACGGAGGCGTAGACGCTCTTGGTGTCCACCTTCGGATCGAGCGACTTCGCCTCGGCGAGATACTTCTGCGCGTTGTCGGCGTCCCCGGCGTTGGCATACGCCTGCGCGAGGTTGACGTCGATGGTGGCGCGATCGCCGGCCGGCGTCTTGCCCTCCGCCGCGAGATCACGCGCCTTGAGGATGTCTCCGATGGCCGCCTTGCTGTCGTTCGCGGTCATCTCGGCCAAGCCCAAGAGGTTGTAATACGCCACGCTCGGCGAGAGGCCCACCGCCCGCTTTGCCGATACCAACGCGTCTTGGTTGTCGCCTTTGGAGAGGCGCTCCTGGGTCACTTGCGCGTAGGCGTCGGCGGCGAGGTTCTTGTAGCTGGCGGGAATCGCTGCGCCGGCTTGATCGAAGGCGGCGGTCGAAGCGTCGTAGTCCTTGAGATAATACTGCGCGATGCCCAGCAGCGCTTGAGCCTTGCCGTCACCGGGGTTCTGCTTCAGGTAGGGCGTCAGAGCATCGCGCGCCGCGGCGTACTGGTTCTTGTTGATGTCGTCGATCGCCTGATCGACGGGGCTCTTGGCCTGGACGCCGCCGCTCTCCGTGAACATCAGCGTGAAGTCGTAGAAGCCCCGCTCGCCCTTGGCCTTGCCCTCGCTGGAGCCGCGCCGCGCCGGGGCATACGTCGAATGCTTGGCGATGTCCAGGGCCGCCGCGTCGTTCGCCTTGTTCGTGGAGCTGATGACGCGCGTCGCCACCACCTTGCCGTGGGGGTCGAGCTCGACCTGGACGACGACCTTCCCCTTGCCGTGGGTCGGCACCGTCGCGGCGGCGCGCTTGACGAGCTTCGGTGGGAAGTAGTATTGGAATTGCTGCGCTGAGGCGACCGCGCCAGAAGCGAAGGTAATCGCGGTAAAAACGGCAAGCGAGCGAATGAATTGCACCAAAACCTACTCCTGCGCGACCGTCTCTGTCGGTTCCAACGAGCCGGCTCGGTGAAACGTCCCTGAGCCAGCGCCGCAGGTTCCCCGCCGCCGGCGGGAATCCTGGCGGTCGCTCGTTATTTCGTATTACGGAACAAATCTTCGGAAACCTTCCGCGCCGCCTCCATGGCGGCCTCGACCGCGGGCATACGCTTGGCGCGCAGCCCCACGGCGATCGCGCGCAAGTCGTCAGCCAATTCCTCAACCAGGCCGGCGTCTCGCTCGGCCAACTCCTCCAGCAGCGGCCGCCACATCCTCCAGCTGGCGTTCGCCAGGCGCAACGCTCCCCGGAGGCCGGGACCGACGACCTGGCGCACTCCCGGCTCCGGCAGGTGGCGTCCGACGCACTCGGCGAGTGCGACCGCCAAGAGCTGCGGGAGGTGGCTGGTGACTGCCACGGCCCGATCGTGGGCGGCGGCCCCCAAGGCCACCGGAAGGCCCCGCGCCTGCTCAATCAGATGGACGACCTGCCGCTCTGCCTCTCCGTCGCCCGGTTCGTAGATCCAGGGATTGCCTTCGAAGAGATGGGCATCGGCGGAGGCCGCCCCGTGCCCCTCGCGCCCCGCCATCGGGTGCGTTGCCACGAAGCCGGGGAGCCCCTGGGCCGCGCGCAGGACCGGACCCTGCAGTGAGGCGACGTCGAAGGTTACCTTCGGGCGGTTTCCCCCGTCCCGCAGATGCTCCAAGAGGGCGCAGACGACGTCGATCGGCGTCGCCAGCACCAGCACGTCGGACGAGCGCGCCTCGTCGAAGGAGACCGCCGACGAGAACGCGCCACGGGCGAACGCGGCGTCCAGCGCGGCCGGCTCGGCATCGCATCCGGCGACGACGTAGCCGGCCGCGCGCCACGCCAGACCCAGCGAGGCTCCGATGAGGCCGGTGCCGACGATCGCGATCCGCACGGGCCGCGCCTCCGCCGCTACGCCGCCGAGCCGACGCCGGGCAGCGTATGCCCCAGAGCCTCGGCGATCGGGCGCACGGATCGCACGATACCATCGAACTCCTCCGGCGTGATCGACTGCGGCCCGTCGGACTTGGCCTGAGCCGGATTCGGGTGCACCTCGAGCATCAGCCCGTCGGCCCCCGCGGCCACGCCGGCGCGCGCCATCGGCGCGATGAGATCGCGGCGCCCCGTACCGTGCGAGGGGTCGACGATCACCGGAAGGTGGGTCAGGATGTGCACCAGCGGCACGGCGGAGAGGTCGAGCGTGTTGCGCGTCGCCGTCTCGAACGTGCGGATGCCGCGCTCGCAGAGGACCACGTGGTGGTTGCCCCCCGCGTAGATGTACTCCGCGGCCATCAGCCACTCTTCGATGGTGGCGGAGAGGCCGCGCTTGAGCAGAACCGGCTTGCGCATCGCCCCCACCTCGCGGAGGAGGTTGAAGTTCTGCATGTTGCGCGCCCCGATCTGAAGGACGTCGGCGTACTCCGTCACGAGCTCGACGTCCCGCACGTCCATCACCTCGGTGACCACCGCCAAGCCGAAGGCGTCTGCGCAGGCGCGCAGATACCGCAGCGCCTGCTCGCCGAGACCTTGAAAGGCGTAAGGCGACGTGCGCGGCTTGAACGCCCCGCCGCGCAGGAAGTTCGCCCCGCTCTCGGCCACGCCGCGCGCGGTGGTTTCGATCTGCTGTTCCGACTCGACGCTGCATGGACCGGCCATCAGTGCCAGCACCCGGCCGCCGATCGTTGCGCCGTTCGCGCAGCGCACGACCGTCGTGCCCTCGCGCCCCTCGCGGCTGACCATCTTGTAAGGGCGCGATATCGGTACCACGCGCTCGACCTCCTCGAGCTGGGCGAACCGCTCCATGAGCTCGTCCTTGTCGGCGGTGACGCCGACGACGCCGACGATCGTCCGCTCGCTGCCGGCGGAAACATGGGCGTCGTAGCCGGCATCTCGAATCTCGGCGACGACTCGCGCCACGGCCTCCGCGGCCAGACCGGGTAAGAGCACGACGATCATTATTGGGCAACCTCCGGGTGGCTGATGTCCGGCCGCAGCGCCACGGCTCCATCGAGGTAGACGTGACGAATCACATGCTGGGCGAGATCGGTGTTCCAGTGGAGCAGGACCCGGACGCAGCGCGGCAGGCTTCCTGCGACCGGAATCTCCGTCGAGCAGAGGAGCGGGACCTTCTCCCAGCCCAGCCGCCGGGCGGCCTCCGCCGGGAACGTCGAGCTCAAGTCGGGTGTGACGGTGAAGATGGCGCTGCAGACTTCCTCGGGACGCAGACCGTTCTCGCGGGTGATCGCCTCCAAGAGACGCGTCGTGGCCGCGAGGATATCGGCGGGGTCGTCGCGGTCAACCGTGATCGCGCCGCGGATGCCGCGCGTCATCGTGCGGCCCCCTGCCTCGAGCGCGCGGCCTCGTCGCGCAGAGCGCACAGCACGCGGAGCTCCCGCTCCGTGGGCCGGCGGACCGATCCGACGGCGAGGTCGCCCAAGGCCACCGGCCCGAATCGGACGCGCTCCAGGGCGATCACCGGGTAACCCACGGCCTCGAACATCCGGCGCACCTGCCGGTTGCGCCCCTCGTGGACCGTGATGTCGACTACGGACTCCGCGCGCCGCTGCGCGACGACGCGGACTTTGGCGGGGCGGCTCTTCGCTCCGTCGTCCAACTCGATTCCTCCGTCTCGGAGCCGCGCGAACGCGGCGGGCTGCAGTTGCCCGCGCAGCGTGGCGCGGTAGGTCTTCTCCACGCCGTGGCGCGGATGGGTCAAGACGTGGGCCATCTCGCCGTCATCGGTCAAGATGAGCACGCCAGAGGTATCCCAGTCGAGACGCCCGACGGGCGCCAAGCGCCCAAGCTCCGCCGGAACGAACTCGGCGACCGTCGGCCGGCCCTGGGGATCGGAGAGCGTGGTCACCACGCCCGTCGGCTTGTTGAGGACGAGGTACGCGTGCTCGGCTCGCGGGACGACCGCACGCCCTTCGACCTCCACCGAGTCGCCCAAACGCACGCGCCGGCCAAGGTCGCGCACGACCTCGCGGTTGACCCGCACGGCCCCGCGCGCGATCAGCTCGTCCGCGGCCCGCCGCGAGCAGATGCCCGCCTGAGCGATGTAGCGGTTGAGCCTGACCGCCCCGTCTTGCGCGGGAGTCTCCTTGGTTTCCAACGTTCCTCTCACCGGTCCGGATAGCAGAGAAGGCGAGCCGTGCGCTCGCCTCCCCGTCAGAGTCTCGCGAGCGCCGGGCTATCGTTCTTCGTCGTAACCGCGCGCAAGGGAGAGCGCCTCTTTGGTGATCGTCTGGAGGAACTCTTCGTTGGTGCGGGTTTGAGCGAGCTTGTCCAACACCAATTCCGTCATCTCGGACTCCTTGATGATGTTGAACGCCCGCCGGAGCATCCAGATCTTCCGAAGCTCGAGCTCGCCCAGGAGCAACTCCTCGTGACGCGTGCTGGACCGCTTGATGTCCACGGCCGGGAAGACGCGCGACTCGGCCAGCTTGCGGTTGAGGTTGAGCTCCATGTTGCCGGTGCCCTTGAACTCCTCGAAGATGACGTCGTCCATCTTCGAGCCGGTGTCCACGAGCGCCGTGCCGACGATCGTGAGCGAACCGCCTTCTTCGATCTTCCGAGCCGCGCCGAAGAAGCGCTTGGGCTTGTGCAGCGCAGCGGTGTCGAGGCCGCCCGAGAGCGTGCGTCCGGAGGTCGGGATGACCTGATTGTACGCACGCGCGAGACGCGTGATCGAGTCGAGCAGGATCACCACGTCCTTCCCGAGCTCCACCAAACGCTTAGCGCGCTCCATCGTCAGCTCGGCGACGGCGGTGTGGTTCTCGGGATGCTCGTCAAACGTCGAGGCGACCACCTCGCCGTCGATCGAGCGGCGCATGTCGGTGACTTCCTCGGGCCGCTCGTCGACCAGGAGGGCGATGAGGATCGCCTCCGGGTGGTTGATCGAGAGCGAGTTGGCGATGTTCTTGAGGAGCGTCGTCTTACCGGCCTTGGGCGGTGAGACGATCAGGGCACGCTGTCCCTTGCCGATCGGGCAGAAGAGGTCGATGATGCGCGTGGACAGCTGGGTGGCGCGGACCTCGAGCTTGTAGCGCTCTTGCGGGTAGATCGGCGTGAGCTTGTCGAAGTTCGGACGCTTGCGGACCGCCTCGGGGTCGAGGCCGTTCACGGTGTCGACTTTGATCAGGCCGTAGTACTTCTCGCCCTCTTTCGGACGGCGCACCTGTCCGGCCACCATGTCTCCGCGACGGAGCTCGAAGCGGCGGACCTGCGACTGACTGACGTAGACGTCGTCGGGGCCTGGGAGGTAGTTCTCGCGGCGGAGGAAGCCATAGCCCTCCGGGAGGATGTCGAGGACCCCTTGGGCCATCTCGAGCCCTGAGCGCTGCGCTTGGACCTCGAGGATCTTGGGGATCAGCTCCTCCTTCTTCAACTTGACGGGACTCGGGATGTCGAAGCTCTTCGCCAGCTCGTTGAGCTCGGTCTTCGACTTCTCCGCCAGCTGAGCCGCGGTGAGGAGTTGAGCGGCACTTTCTTGGTATTCGCGTTCGAGTTGCGCGAGCTGCCCGTGCTCGCCGATCTTGTGCCGGCTCCGCGATCGCGAGCGTCGGCGCCGACCGCCGCCGGAATGGCCGTTGTCCTGTGGGCGCGAATCGACTTGCAGTGGAGTACTCTCTCGGGTCGATGAGTGATCAATGGAATCAGCGGGGCGCTTCGAATCGGCGCATCGCGCGCCTGCGCTCGGCGTGGGCATAGTGCCCTCAACCGGGAGTGGACCGCCTAGACCATGGTTATGTGGAACCGACGCCAGCGTTCGAAGCGCCGACCAGCGTCCCCGCCACTATACCATAGCCCCCGGACGAGGTAAAGGGGACGAGACGAACCGTGATCCCGCCACGGCGAACCGCAAGGGCAGCTCGCGCGCGGCGGATATCCCCACGCGCGGGCCGGCGGCGATCTCCGGCGGCCCCCCCGTATCGTAGAGGGCGATGCGTCCCCCGAAGCCGATGGGCGCCCCGTCGTCGCCGCCGCCGATCGCCAGCGCCTGCGCCAGCCGACCCGGCCCGCGCGCGAGATCCCGCGCCGGGGCGGCACCCCGCCGCAAGGCCATGACCTCCACGCCGGCGAGCGGCTCGAGCGCGCGAATCAGCACCGCCGCGCCGACGCCCTCGGGCTCGCTCGTGATATTGAAGCACCAATGATTGCCATAGATGAAGTAGACGTATGCGTGGAGCGGGGGACCGAACATCGCGCGATTGCGGCGGGTCGGGCCGCGGAATGCATGCGAGGCGGGATCGTCGGGGAGATATGCCTCGACCTCGACGATCCGTCCCCCCACGATGCCGTCGGGAGAAGCCACGCCCAGCCCGACGCCCACGAGACGGCGCGCTAGCGCGACCGTCTCGATCGGCAGCTCCGCGAGGTCGAGCGGTCTGCCCAGCCGCGGATGACGCCGGTGGGTCATCGCCGCCGCCCGAGGATCCTCACGCCGAGCGCGGATACCTCGCGGCGCCGCATACAGCAAGCAGCGCCCCCGCATCGGCGACGCCGACGCGCCCCTCCAAAAAGCGGTTGAGCGCGCATCCCAGAGCGATATAGGGCACGGTGAGCGACCCCGGGAGCCGCCGTCGCGTGACGAGGTCCTCCGCCAACGCGCCGTCGGGACCCAGCAGCTCCACTCGCCTCAGGCCCTTGGCCGCGAGCCGATCCGCCAGCGCCGTTGCCGCCGCATACGAGGCTTCGCGCCCCTCGGCGTTCGGCCGCGTGCGGTAGCCGAACGAGAATTCCAACCGCTCGAGCTCGAGCGGCCCCTGGCACAAACGCGCAAGCACGCGGCCTCGCCCCGCTCGCGCGGTGTAGGTGTACGTGGCTCGGACGAGTTTGCGCGGATCCGCAGTCGGCATGGCGGCCTCCCCCTGCCGATAGCATAAGCGAACACACGTTCGATGTCAACCGGCGGACGCCAACGGCGGCTCGCGCCGGATCTCCCGGTAGAGCCGCTCCACCCGCTCTGCGATGCGCGGCAGATCGTAAGCCTCCGCGGCGCCGCTCCCGGCCTCGCGCAGCCGATCGGCCACGCCCTCCTCGCCGACGACCGCTGCGACCGCGCGGGCCAGCCCGTCCGCATCATCCGGGCAAAGGCGGGCGGCGCCCGCCGTCACCTCGCGGGTCTGCGGGGCGTCGACGGCCACGATGGGCACGCCCGCCGCCATGGCCTCGACCAACACCAGACCCTGCGTCTCCGACGTCGAGGCGAAGACGAAGC
>Ga0307372_10001101_pt1 | contig 47130 bp, 40 predicted proteins | sample OX1MG_FD_202533 | JGI IMG/M metagenome (GOLD analysis project Ga0307372, IMG submission 202533) | Soil microbial communities from Risofladan, Vaasa, Finland - OX-1 | ecosystem: Environmental > Terrestrial > Soil > Coastal area > Acid sulfate soil | place: Finland: Risofladan, Vaasa | collected...
CTACGTTTTCGCTACGTTCGGTGCATTGAGCCGTCGGGGCAGCGCTAAGCCTTTGATTTATTGGCGCGCCCGGACGGATTCGAACCGCCGACCACCTGGTTCGAAGTCAAGGATCTCTTGTGCGATGCCGTACGCTACAACACGATTAACTTGTAAATTCAGATAGTTATGCGTGTGCAATTTGGATGAGGTACCCTACTTCTCGCCCAGTTTCGATTTTTTTTGGTCACTCATAGGTCACTCACTTCGTTCATCTGGTTATGCCCGCAGCAAAATTCCGCCAAGACACACTTCGGACTTTGCGTTACTCCGGGTCCAATAACGCGCAATGCATTTATTGGGACGAGGGTCTGCCGGGGTTTGGCATTCGCGTATTCCCCAATTCGCGAAAGAGCTTCGTCTGTTCCTACCGCGTCCAGGGCCGCAAGCGCCTGGCAACTCTTGGCAGAACAGACGTATTGACCCTTGAGCAAGCGCGCAAGAAAGCGCGCGGCTATCTTGGTCAAGTCGCAGACGGAGAAGACCCAAAAGCCCACGATGAGTCCCAAAACGCCTCCGGTTCGGTCAAGAAACTCACCGAGATTTACCTAGAGCGACACGCAAAAGTCAAGAAGCGTAGTTGGCGCGACGATGAATCGTATCTGGTCCGATACGTCGTCCCGAAACTCGGTTCGCGTCTTGCCTCGGCGATCACCAGCGCGGATGTGGCGAAGGTCCATGCAGAGATCGGCGAGAACCATCCCTATGCGGCCAATCGTGTAGTTGAAATTTTGCGCAAGATGTACAACCTCGCGCGCAAATGGCTGGTTGTGCCCATCGGGATGCAGAATCCCGCGGTTGGGATCGAGCGGTTCCACGAAGAGAAACGCCGACGATTCGTGACCTCTGCGGAAATGCCACAGCTCGCCAAGGCCATCAATGCCGAATCGAATTTATTTGTTCAGAATGCACTCTGGCTCCTGCTGCTCACGGGCTTAAGACGTAACGAACTGTTGAAGTCCAAATGGACAGACGTCGATTGGAAACAACGAACTCTAGTTATCGGCAAAACCAAGAACGGTGAATCGTTGCTCGCTCCTTTAAGTCGTGCCGCTATCGCTCGACTAAAGGCCGTGCCTCGTCTGCAAGACAACCCGCATATCATCTGCGGGTCCGGTCGTGGCCGACGCCTCACAAATCTTAATCGTCCGTGGAATCGGGTGCGCACTGCCGCAGACCTTACCGATTTGCGAATTCACGATTTACGCCGCACGGTGGGGTCGTGGCTAGTACGCGACGGCGCATCGCTTCACCTAGTTGGAGCAGTGCTCAATCATAAAGACCAGAAAACCACTGCCGGCTACGCATATTTCCAAACCATTGACCGACAAAAGGTGCTCGACAAGCATGGGCGGAGGGTAATCAGTTCCGCAAGACCTGCCCTGAAGCGCGCCGACACCGGAGCAGCGAAGTCGTCCTCCGACGGAGGAAGCGAATCCGCAAATGCTCCGAAGATTACTTTTACGCGAAAGAAACTTTACGAACTTGTTTGGTCCGCGCCCGTATCAAAAGTGGCAATAACACTTGGTATATCGGATGTTGGCTTATCAAAGGCCTGTCAACGCGCGAACGTTCCAGTACCACGCCGGGGCTACTGGGCGAAGATCAACGCCGGGCAGGAAATTCACAAGCTCCTGCTTCCAGTCCAACCAGGCTCATTGGACCTCGTCACAATCAAAAGAGGGTACAACTCTCCGCGGACTTCCATCTCAAATTCACTGTAACCGGCTTAGCATCCCATCTATTGCAAATCCGCGTGGCAACGTAAGCGATCGCCGCGGAAGGGGATGCGCTAGATTCTATCGGAGCACACGACTCGGGGATTGAGGCGAGGTGGTTGCAACCGTGTCGCTCTATCGACTGCGAATTGGCGCCGACCACTTGTTGTCTGGCGCTTGTGCACAGTAATATCGGAAACGCCGAGCGAGTTTGCGGCAATATCACGCTCTGTGATTGTCGTTGCACCTATTCTTGGAGCGCCAGCGGTTTTGTCCATTGCCCGTGTGGACGAGAGCCAAGGCGCGCTACATCCTGACGAATCGATGCTCTCCCATGAGATGACAAGCAGCCGGTTTCGCGAATTTTGTGCGGCACGCACGCTCGGACGCGCCGCTCTGCGTAGCTTGGGCGCACAGGAGTCCGCCATCGGCCGCGGCACAGCCGGAGAACCTCTTTGGTCCTCGGGAATCGTTGGCAGCTTGAGCCACACCAGGACACACGCCGCTGCGCTGGTCGCGAAAACCTCGGGGTGCATTGCGGTCGGACTGGATCTGGACGACGAGCGAACCATTGGTGCTGCGGCGGCAGCCGAATTGATGGACAACGTTGAAGTCGACCTCATCGTGCGGCTTGGCGCGGCTGATAGTGAAGTTCGAGCACGGAACATCGTATTTTCCGCCAAGGAAGCGATCTTCAAGTGCCAGTACCCGTTGACCTTGTGCGCCGACTTAGCCTTCGATGAGGTCCAGTTAGTCGGGGGATCTGGCGCAGATTTTCTATTTGGCGTGTCGGTACGGCGGAATCTCCCGGCCCTCACGAATTTGGCTTCCCGATTCCGGATCAATACCATAGTAACTGGGGGCCTTACCCTCGCCATTGCCTGGGTTCAAACATGGGTCGACGCCCGAAATGTTTGATTATCAAACATATTGGGGTATAATCCGTCTGGAAAACGGACAGAGGACGGGTCATGCCTAAGCCGAAGCTCCTGACGCCAGCCGAATTTCAGTCGAGGCGCGCGGAACTACGAAAGCGTCTCTCCGAGGCGCTCGAAAAGGAGCGCACAGATGGTGCGCTTCCGGATTCTGGCGACGTTAGTGATACCGATTTGTGGGAGCTACCACCGATTGACTCCAAGTCAGTGGTGAAGCTCTCTCCGATTGTGAAGGAACTCATCGGTCACAGGCTCGATCCCCAGTGGATTCGAAAGGGAGGGTATTCGACCGTTGCTGAAGCGGTCGAAGACATGTTGTTACATCTCGAGACGCACTGCGTCGCGCCTGCGACATCGAGCTCGGCGCCGAAAGCGCAGTCCATCGCGTTGGCTTCATAGGAGATCATGATGGCGAATGAACGTGCCGACATTGCAGCGCGCTTGAAGGAGGCGCGCGAGTATCTGGGCTTATCCCAGCAAGAAGTCGCGACAGCTCTGCGGCTACCGCGATCAGCCGTGTCGTTGATCGAAACGGGACAGCGGGGTGTTGAGTCTCTGGAGCTGAGTGCGCTCGCCAAGCTATACCAACGGCCCATCGGTTTCTTTACGGGGGAGAAACAAACGCCCCTTGCGTCTGATGTCGCGCTGCTCGCGAAGCAGGTATCGAAACTATCTGAGCAGGATCGGAATGAGCTGCTGCGATTCTCAGAGTTCCTAATGCATCGATCCCAAGCGAGATCGCGCAATGACGACGCGGCGTAACGCCATTCTGAAAGGTGTTGAGCGCGCGGCCGAACTCCACCACGAACTCGGCCTACATGAGCAGCTGAAAGGTGGAGATCGTCCCCTCGATGTACTGCGTGTGGCACAAGATCTCGGCTTATTCGTATTGTTTAAGCCCCTGGACGGCCTTCTGGGCGCCTACCTGCCGAGCACAGCGGACCCTGGCATGATGGTGACATCGCGTCGGACACTGCACGTACAGCGATTCACGGCGGCGCACGAGCTCGGTCATCATGTACTGAGCCATCGTGCCATGAGCCTGGATACGGAGAATGATATCGGCTTTGTCGCGCGCGGCAGCGCCGCTGGCCATGACTCCCAAGAGATTGAAGCAGATGCCTTTGCCTCGGAATTCTTACTACCAAAGTGGCTCATGGCCGCGCACGCGCGGCGGCATCACTGGGGCCGGAAGGACCTCCTTCGCCCTGACATTGCTTACCAACTATCACTGCGTCTCGGTGTGAGCTATGCCGCGACCTGCTGGGGGTTGGCGGAGAATCAGTTCATCGACCGCGCTGCCGCGCAGACTCTAGCCGCAACTCCGCCGCGCTCCGCCAAACAGCAGGCACTTCCGGACATTGTGCCCGAATCGTGGTACCCGGACGTCTGGGTTCTCTCGGAGCACGATCGCGGCATCCACGTGCTCGGGAATCCTGACGACTGGCTTGTGTTGGCGCTCGATGAGCACATCGCGAGTGGCTACACCTGGGATGCTAATTCAGTGGCATCGATTGGGCTCTCGCTCGAGCGAGACGACCGGGCGGAGCCATCCGGCGACCGCGTCGGCTCGACGATTTCCCGCCGGCTGATCGTGCAGGGTGCCGTCCACGGAAAGCTACGCTTGGAAGAGAAGCGTAGCTGGGATCCGGGGCAGGCCGTTCTAAATACCTTCGAACTTGACTTAGCCCTGGACGGCGCCGAACCGGAAGGCTTGCCCCGGGTCGCGCGGCCGATGGCAGCGTAATGGGCGACGCGAGCGCAGGCATTACCATCGACGTCGACTTGAGGGGTGAGTGGTCGCACGTTCGCGACCAAGGGGGACGCAGTGCGTGCCTCGCCTGCGCGACGAGTGATGCCCACACGCACTGTCATTCCCTAGATACGCCGTTGTCCGCAGAGTTTCTTTTCTACCATAGTGCGAAGCGGATGGCAGACCGCACGGGGGCGGGCGGACTCACGTTCGATGCGGTGGACAGCGCGTTGCAGTCGGAAGGACAACCGTCTGAGCATGAGTGGCCCTATCAAGCAACACAACCGAGTCCGTGGACCTCGCCGGCGGTCACCCTTCGTTGGTACGGAGGGTTCGGGCCCGCGACCCCCCTCGCACTCACGGACATCGATGCGAGCCTGCGAGTTGGCAAACCGGTTGTCCTCGGTGTGAAGCTAACCGCCATATTCATGGATTACCGAGGCCGGACGACCCCGATTCCGGGACCCGGGCTGGGCTTTGGAGCTCACGCGATACTGGCCGTGGGGCTCGGCGCGCACGTGACGGCCGGACCGGTTGTGCTCGTCCGCAATAGCTGGGGACCGACCTGGGGCCTGGGCGGACATGCCTGGATCGAACAGTCGTACTTCGCCGACAAGCTCATCGACTATCGGACAGTTAGCGGCCAATCGTCCGTGCCATCACCCTAGATAACGAGACCATTCCCATGCAGACCTGTACTGACCGCACTCGAGCCGGTGCCTGGCTGAAAGCAGTCAAACTTCTGCGCGCGCAGAAGGAGCGCATCTACAATCTCCTCGTGGAAATCGAGGAACCCGCAGCGGTAACACCTCAATCCCGGTCAGTCGAGTCGACCGTCGATGCGTTCCTCCGTGCGCATTCATGCCAGCCGATTCACACCGTCGCCGAGACCATTTTCCCCGCCGCTGAATACCGCACCGGCGGGCTCGCCAAAGTCTACGACTACGCCAAAACCATTTATCCTGGGATCCGGAGTCTTCCGGCAAACCGTCACGGGACGTATGCGCTGCGCTTGGTGCAACGCCATTGCTCGGACGGCTCGACCGTCGTGCCGCTCGAACTGCTGATCGAAAAGCTACGGCGGCAGCTCAAACAGAGAGGACCGCAGCGTGCCATCTATGAGGTCGACCTTGGGCTTGAGCCACTCGAACTCAAGTTCTACAACGTGGAGACAGACGCTGACAACGTGCGCGGCGGCCAATGTTTGAGTCACGTCAGCTTGAAGCTTGGGCAAAAGCGCGAGTTGTACCTAACGGCGTTGTACCGATACCAGTATTTCTTGCAAAAAGCGCTCGGTAATTTCAAAGGTCTCGCCCGCTTGCAAGCTTGCATTGCGCGTGAGGTGGGCATTCCAGTCGGACCGCTCGTGTGTCATGCGACGCTCGCGGCGCTGGAAGTCCAAGATACCCCGTGGGGCTGGCCCGCGATCGACGGCTTAATCGCCGAGTGCGACGCGACCGCTAGTGCAGCGGAATGCGCTGCATGACTCTGGACGAGTACCAAAAGAAAGCCTTCGCAACGGCCAAGATCGACTGGCAGAATACCCACAAGCGCCACATTCCGGTGTTCGGAGTCATCGGAGAACTCGGATCGCTCGCGACCGAGTTAAAAAAGGCGCTCCGCGACGGGGCGGCATACACCGACGGCCTTGCGAATGTCGCGGAAGAATTTGGCGATCTACTTTGGTACGTCGGCGCGCTGGCCACGCACTACGAATTCGCTTTGGGGTCCCTCGCCAAATCTCCTATCTCTGCGGACCGCGCAGCAAGCAAATACGCAAACCTCTACACAATGGTGGGCGCATTCGGACAGCTCGTAGCACAGACGAACCGCTGCCTCGAATCATCTACGCCGACCAATCGGCGAGGGTTAAAGCATTCGCTCGCGACCGCGCTGCAAAGCGTATTGCGTGCAATCCGGCATGAGCAACTCGATCTGGCGGATATACTTCGAAGCAACCTGCGCAAAGTCAAGAGCATGTTCGGGCCCGACCTTCCCGGCGCGGCGCGGTGGTTTGACAAACGGTTTCCGGACTTCGAGCGCTTGCCGCGTCGCATCGACATACAATTTCTGGAACGGGAGCGCGGGAAGGATCGCCTTGAGGTGATTCTGCGCGTTAACGAATTGAATATCGGCGATCGACTCACCGATAACGCGGTAAAAGACGACGGATATCGATATCACGATGCGTTTCACCTGGCTTATGCGGCTGTACTTGGCTGGTCACCGGTCGTTCGAGCAACGTTCCGTTGCAAACGCAAAAGTGACTCCCGCATCGACGAGGTACAGGATGGAGCGAGAGCCGCCATCGTCGAGGAGGCGATCGCTCAAACGGTATTTCACTACGCGCGCGGGCACTCGATGCTCCGCGGCTTAGATCGCGTCGATCCAGGAATTCTGAAGTTGATTCGTCGCATGGTGCGGGGTCTGGAAGTGGAGCGCTGCGCTCTACACGATTGGCAACGGGCCATTCTTGTTGGGTTCGAGGCGTTTCGTGCCCTCAGGCGAGCCCGCGGGGGATGGCTGGCGTTAGATGCCGAGAGGCAGAGTCTGACCTTCCAACGAGAACCGCCCCTCGTAGACCGGGACTGACGCTGAGCCGCCGCCGATGCGCTCGTTCAGCTCCCACTTCGGGGGGAACCACGGTCGTAGCGGCCGCGGATCGGGAACGAAGCGCTGCTTGATCTTGCTACGTCCACTGAGCCCGCGGATTTCCGGGTGGGCGACCCGAGCGTATTTGTCGACCTCACAAAAGAGATTCTGACAGTCGATCAGTTGCAATGATCGAGACCAGAGCGACACGAACTTTAATCCGCGCTGGGCGAATTCGTCATCCTGGCGCTCGGCAACCCAGCGGATGACCTCCGCCTCTGAGTAGTCGCCAAAACTAGTGAAGCATTTCCGAAGCCCGTCGCGAGCTCCCGGGCCTGGCACAACGAAAGTCATTTCCGAGAAGGAGAGCCACGCGCTGTAGTTCAGATCGGTGACGAACTGAAATGCCAAGAATGGGCCGATGCCGGGCAGCGCGAGCAACAGGTGGTAGGCATCGCCCATCGATCGGGCGGTCGCAAGTCTCTCCGGCAATCGGTCACGGAGAGCGCGCGCAAGAAGTTCGAGATGCATGCGATGTTTACGAGGCGTTCGGACTGATATGGGTCCACTTGGCATGATGTAGGCACCGGAATAGATGGTGTGCCCTCGACGGAGCGCATCATTCAGAACAGAGTCATAGGCATCAACGGAGAAGCACGTCGAAAGAATCTCTCCAAACCGAGACTCAAGAAGTTCCCAAGTTGACGGCTTGTTGAAGAGCTTAAAGAACAGGATGCGGAACACGGTGTCGATCAGGTCTGCAGGGCGCGCATAAATCACGCGCTGGATCAGATATTGGCTGACGCGATCAGCAGCACGGTAGGCATTCGTGAACTTATGTGCGGCAAGAATGGCATCTGCAGTCCACGGTGCGGGGCGGCCTGTGATTCGCCGGTGATAGATCGCCTGGCGCTCGGCGGCGAATCTCCAATACGTGTCATACACAATGCTTGGAACGGGTGGCGTACGTCGAACGAACGTCATGTGCGTGAGCGATCGGTCTTGGAGCGCGATTTTCCTCATTTGCAAGCGATCTCAGGAACAAGACGCGTGGTGCGGCCACGATGACCTTCCTGGTGCGGTGAGCTGTTTCCGGGCGACACAGGGTGCGACTGGATACAGCCGTTTCCGCGTAGGTTTGACGCCATTTGCAAGATGACACTTACCTCCACAGAACGTTGCAACTATAGACTCGCAACGTCCGCCTGCCAATTCCTACCTTCGCACACCGAGATAAATAAAGTCGCCGGCAGCGCGTTTCCTAAACCAGTGAGCAATGACTTTTCCGGGAAGCGGGAATTGGAAACTTTGACGTATTGTCAATCACGGCTTTGGCAAATTTAGAAAAACGCGATTCGCCGCTTAACAATGGCTCAATCCGTTTCGAGACTTGCTCGCATTCAAATGGTTTGAGAAGTCTCGGTAGAACTATACCTAATAGGTCTTCATCACTGATTTCGGCAAGGCCATCCGATCCCGTAGCTAACGCCCGCATTTGCACACAAAACGTTTCGGAACATAATCCAACCACTAAGTCAGGAAGGTATTCTTCCGTACCCTCTTTTGGTCGCAAACGGGTGCATCCGTTTGTAACAATCAGGTCGTTGCAATCGCCGGCCGCAAAAAACCATTTTCCTGCGCAACCCCATACATGAGGGATGAATATATCGCCAGGCTTTGCCCGTAACTTCGCTCTCTGCGGAAGTTGCCATCCACGCAATTCGTTGTAGTCGTAATCGCCGACTCCTACTCGCTCTATCTCGACGTATTTATAAATCTTCGCTGGCTCAACCTTCGATCTACTGGTTGACACTACGTCAAGAACGCTGCCAAGCGTGAAGTGATGAACTTTCTTAATCGCGCGTTGGGTATCAAGGAACTTGGGGGAATATCGCTTCGGATCCAGGTTTAGGTCCGGCAGCCGCACCACATCGGCAATGTCCACGCCCTGTGTCTGAGGACCCGCTTGAACGCTGCGATCTTCAACGGTCCACGGGAAGCAATCAGCTACGGGCGAACGTAGAAAGTCGGACAAGATTTTCTGAAAATCAGCATCCAGGATCGGCTCGTTCTGTTCGTCCAAGATCAACTCCCCAGATGCTTGATCCCGCAGGTACATGGGTACCGCTTTCTTGTCGCCAGCCCGCCAGCCTACAGACTCAATGTTGCCGGCAAAAAACGTATAGTCCGTGCTGTCTGACGCCAGATTTAAAGATATTTTCCGCCGCTCGACGATGACCACGGACGCGCTCACATCGGCCCCGGATTTCTTAAACGTGAAGCGAGGGAATGCGACGATTCCGACAAGCTTGGCATTGCATAGCAGCCATTCGCGCAGGGCCACGTATTCCACGCCGCGATTGCCGAGATACCCGTTCGGAAGAATGATACCGACGCGGCCGCCGGCCTTGACGAGACGGACGCACATTTCCGCGAACAGGATGCCGGTCTGCTGGGCTTCCCGCACCTCTTCAGTTTTTGCCACGCCATTATTAATGCGTGTCCACTTGTGTCCCATATCGAATTTCCGCAACACCTCGTACCGCCGCTCAACAATCTTCGTACCGAAGGGAGGATTGCAAAGCACCACGGAAAACTGTGGTGTGTCGGTTGACGTGTATACGCTTAAGCTGTCCTGATGAGTGATCTGCGTTTTGCCATCGCCATTCATCACCATATTTAGGATACTTATTTGCACAGCTTGTTCGCTATTGTCGGCGCCCCATACGCAAGGTTCGGATGGCGTGCCAGCGCGTCGATACGCACTGATCAGAAAATCGGCGCTCCCGCATGCCGGATCGTAAACGTGCTCAGTGGCCTTGGGGTTTGTCAGCTCTACAATGAAGTCAATGACTTCGTGCGGCGTGAAGTACTGCGCCAAGTCCCATTTGTACAGGCTCTTTGCGAACTTCATATAGAATTGCTGAATGACCTGCACCTTTGATTCCAAAATGTTTACCGAAGCGAGAATTTTGGTAGCGTTGCGTAGCACTTCGGCGCGGCAACGGAATTTCTCGTCAATCCGCTTGCCGGCAGGCAGGTAACGGTTATAGTGCGCCGCTGCTCCCGCTAGGGCAGAGTTCATGTGTCGCAGCACTTCCGAATCCGAAATTGCTTCGGCAGTGTAATCCTGAAAGTCGAGTGGGGACGTTTTTTTTCGGCCCAACCGATGCGTGTTTTCGTCGTAAATCTTGAGCAGCAGAAGTTGCTGAATCAGTGTATAGCGCTCCGACTTGTCCACTATGTAGGTGTGGAACGCGTTTTCGATCTCATCGAAGATACGAACCAAGTCCTTCGCGGGGTCTAGATCGCCGTAGGCCAGCTTGATAGAGCCTACTACTGATCCCCAGTCTGGAATCTTGCTTATAGGAGCGTCATGGATCGTTGAACGCTTGCCCTCAATGCTCCGATAGAAAAACCGCTGCTCTATATCGTCCCAATAGACCCCAAGGGTACCGATGTCGGGTACAAGCTGCAGTGCGGCTTTTACCTGGGTCGCCTTGGCTTGTTCGGCAGTACGATTGTCGCGCTTGATTTCCGCTAAGACACGGAGATGTTCGAGGCGGTTTTCTTCGGATTTGCCTCGCAGATCATCGAAGGGTTGATCGTAGATCGCAAAGTCGGTGCGGAAGGAATTTCGGCCAGCGTTCCCGATCTTAAAGAGGGTAGTTTCGATGCCGAAGTTTTCCTTGGGATAGCGGCGCTGAATCAGATATCTAATGGCATCTATGCGTTGTTTTTCCTCGGTAAAGGTCAATTGATCGGCGGCGCGTTGCCGCGCGCGCAAACTGCCTCTGATTGGGCAATGCAGCAGACTGGATTCCATAGTGCCCCGCTTTCTTGTGAAGCGAAGATCATATATAGAATCAATGAATTACACCAGGGTGACTTTGAATTCTTCCAAGATGCGGCAGCCTGGAGCGCTCACTAGACACAAAATTTCTTATCAAAGGCGAGTACTGGCCCATTTAAGCTAAGACACCACCCAGGCGTTGCACGGCTCGCAGAACGCCAAAAAAACCGCCCAGTCGCACCGCCAGGCTTTCTTCGTCGTTTCCGGATAAACGCGATGCACGCGCTCCCACCATGCCCGCACCCGTTCCGCCGGCTCGGACACCAAAGACGTTGCCGGCATCCACGGCGCAAGCGATTCAGACGGCGGGTTACAGCGAGTCCCATGAAACCGCATTCTACCAATAGTCAGGATTATCCGTATCCGAGGTGCTAGACGGCACAAACATGACGTTACAACGTTGATAATATTGTAAACATCCGAGATGCCCGTACCAGTCGTTGACACCGCGCAAGCACGACGCGTCGTGGGACAAGGCAGTTACTTGGCCCGTCCACCGTCAACGCGTCGAACGAACGAAATCTCCTGACTCGCAATCTCATCGCAGCAGGATGCGACCGGGATTGATCGAAGTTGGGCAGCGCGGCGCACCCCCATAAATTCGGTGCTCGAATGCATGGACGCGCCTCGTCCGCCTTCACCACAGAAGCGAATCTCCATCGTTTCCACACCGGGGATTAGTCGCTGATATGGCGGCGGCTTGGCACCGCCATACCCAGCGCCACCCTCGGAGACACTTTCATGCGCCAACTCGACACGCTTCGACTCATGGCTCGTCGCCGCGCCTCACTGCCGGCGCTGATCTTCGCCGCCGTCATGATTGGCGTCAACCGTGCGGCTCTCGCCAGCAGCACCGGCGGCCTGCCGTGGGACAGCGCAATCCAAACCCTGCAGAACGACCTGACGGGGCCCGTGGCGACGGCGATCTCGGTCATCGCATTCCTCGCCGCGGGCGGCGCACTGGTTTTCGGGGAAGAGTTGGGCGGAATTGCGAAAAAGGGACTGTACGTCGTACTCGGCGTCGCCTTCATCGTTCTCGGCAACCAATTTCTGTCGGTCTTGGGCCTCACAGGCGCCCTCATCTGATTGGGCCGTCGCGAGCACTCGATGCATCACACCGGGTTAAATGTCGTGGACGGCGCCGACCAAAAAGTCACGGGCACTCACTCGTACCTGGAAGATTATCTCGCCCAACTCGTGCAGTTCTGGATCGAGCGCGGCTGGTCGCTCGCCGCGATCGTGGTCGCTCTGCGCCACGTCGCCAGTGGGCTCGAACTGATGCGTCACGCCGACGGAACACCGCCGTGACACCGGACGAGCTCAAGACACCGATCCACGAGTCCCTCAATCGCCCGATCCTGCTCATGGGCGGCGAGCGCAATCTGGTGTTGATGCTGGCTGTCATCGCCGGAGTCTTCATTCTCTCACTCGCCAAGCTCTGGGCCGCCATCGCCGGGCTGATCATTTGGACCGTAGGGCAGTGGACGCTGTCACGAGCCGCCGCCTACGACTCGCAGCTCTCCAAGACCGGACCTCGATCGCTCCGCTATCGGCGCTTTTATTCGGCGCAAGCCACGCCCTTCGGGCGGTTGCGAGACATCCGCTAATGCGCTCGCTGCGGGAATTTCGATCTACCGCCTACGGCCTGCCCGACCTGCTGCCATGGGCGGCGCTCATCGGCGATGGTATCGTCCTCACCAAGAGCGGCGGCTTTCTCGCCGCCTGGGAATACCGGGGTCCGGATCTTGATTCGGCAACGCCGGAGGAACTGCAGGCGATGGCCGCGCGGCTGAATGCCGCCCTCAAGCTTGGCGATGGCTGGATGATCCACGGCGATGCAATTCGTAGTGCTGCCCCGGGCTACGCGCCGGCCGGCGCATTCCCCGACCGAACCACCCGGCTCATCGATGATCTGCGGCGCCGGATGCACGAAGGGACTTCGGCCGGTTTCTCGAGCCGCTATGTCCTCACCGTGACCTGGCACCCGATGCCGGATACTGCCGCCCGGGCGGCGGACCTTTTCGTCGAAGGACGCGCCCAGGGCACCGCGACTCGCCAGCTCGAGCGCTTTCGCGATCAGTTGCGGGAAATCGAAGGGCGCTTGTCGAGCCTGGTGAAAATCCGCCGGCTGCGCGATGAGCGCGATGAACACACAGGCGTGGTTTCGAGTCCCCTGCTCTCTCACCTCGAACACTGCGTGACGCTTACCCCCTCCGCCCGCCCCGTGCGGATGCCCGAAGTGCCGATGTACTTGGATGCGATCCTCGGGTGCCATGATTTTCTCACCGGGTTCGTGCCGCGCGTGGGACGACAACATTTGGCCTGTGTGGCACTCGTGGGCCTGCCCGCGCACAGCGCCCCGGGGATTCTGGATTTTCTCTCTCGATTGCCCGTCGCCTACCGCTGGAGCAACCGCTTCATCTATTTGGATCCGGGCCGCGCCGAGAAACTCCTCAACCAATACCGCAGCCGCTGGGCACAGAAGCGCAAGAGTCTGATGAACCTGCTGCGCGAGAACGCCGGCGGCCAGGCGACGCACATCAATGCCGACGCCGATCGCATGGCCGTCGATGCCGTGCAGGCGCTCGCCGAGGCCTCGAGCGGCATGGTGCAGTACGGCTACTACACGAGCGTTTTGATCCTCGCCCATACCGACACCCACATTCTTGACGACACCGCGCGCGAGGTCGCGAAGCTCATCGAGCATCGCGGCTTCGGGACGCGTATCGAGGATGTCAACGCGGTGGAGGCGTACTTGGGTTCCTTGCCAGGAAATTCGTCCGCGAACGTGCGCCGGCCGCTGATCCATACCCTGAACCTCGCTCACCTCCTCCCCTTTACCGCCGTCTGGGCGGGTCCCGACCGCAATTCCTGTCCGTTCTATCCGAAAGACAGCCCGCCGCTTCTCTATGCCCGCACCGACGGCTCGACGCCGTTCCGTTTATCGCTCCATGCGGGGGATCTCGGGCACACGGTAATTCTTGGACCCACTGGATCCGGCAAATCGACGCTGCTCGCCACCATCGCCGCGCAGCACTTCCGTTATCCGCGCGCGCAGGTGTTCGCCTTCGACAAGGGCTATTCGCTCCTGCCGCTCTGCTGGGCCTCGGGCGGCGAGCACTACGACATCGCCGGCGATGCCGACGGGGTGGAACTCGCTTTCTGTCCGCTGGGATCTGTGCACGAGGCGGCAGAGCAGACCTGGGCGGCCGAGTGGATCGAGGAACTGTGCGTGCTGCAGGGCGCATCGATCACCCCGCAGCACCGGCAGGAGATTTTCCGCGCGATCGTGCAGCTCGGCGCCTCGACCACCGCCATGCGCGAGCGCACGCTGACGAATTTCCTTGTGCTTCTGCAGGACCAGAGCCTGCGCGATGCGCTCAAGGCGTACACGCTTCGCGGCATGGCGGGACATCTCCTCGACGCCGAGGAGGACAGCTTGCGGTCCGATCCCTTCCAGGTGTTCGAGATGGAGCACCTGCTCCACAAGGGCGACAAGCTGGTGCTGCCGGTCTTGACCTACCTCTTCCACCGTATCGAGCAGCGCTTTCGGGGCGAGCCGACGCTCCTGATCCTCGATGAGGCCTGGGTGATGCTCGCCCATCCGGTGTTCAAGGCGAAAATCCGCGAATGGCTCAAAGTGCTGCGCAAGGCGAATGTCGCCGTGATCTTCGCGACGCAGTCGCTCAGCGATCTCGCGCGCTCCGGCATCGCGGACGTCGTCTTCGAGTCGTGCCCCACCAAGATCCTGCTGCCAAATCCTGAGGCGCAGACCGAGGGCAGCCGGGCGTTGTACGAGGGCATCGGACTCAATCGCCGGCAAATCGAGATCCTGTCGATGGCAACGCCGAAGCGGCAGTACTACATGATCCACCCCGACGGCCGCCGGCTGTTTGAGTTAGGACTATCGGATACTGAACTCGCATTCGTGGGCTCGAGTGGCAAAGAGGACCTTGCACGCATCCGGCTGCTGCGCCACGAGTTCGACGAGCGCTGGCCGGCCGAGTGGCTGCGCGAGCGGGGGTGTCTCGATGCCGCACACCGCTGGGAGTCTTACGGGAGCGATCGATGAACCCACGATGCATTCCTCGCCTGACAGTCTGTGCGGTGAGCGCCGCGTGGACCTTGACCGGTATTTCTATCATCTACAGCCCGCCAGCCCGAGCCGGCGGTGCCGTGGTCTGCGTCAACTGCTCGACGATCATCGAGCAGCTCCTCGAGGAGGCGACCGCGATCCAGCACCTCGAGCAGAGCATCACGCAGACCGAGCAGCAGATCCAGATGGTCAGCATGCAGGTGAGAAACCTGCAGAATCTCCCCGTGCAGCTCTGGCCGAACCTGATGTCCGAACTCCAACGGCTGGTGAGCCTCGTGGGGACCGCCCAAGGATTGAACTTCGCGGTGCAAAACACGACCGCGGCGGCAACGCAGCAGTACGGCCGCATCGGCACGGCGCTCGCCAACCCCCAAGCCTCGCTCCAGCAGTGGAATACGAATCTGCGCGATCAAATCACCAAGACCCTGCAACAGTATCAATTACACGAGAGTGACTTTCAGAGCACCCAGCAGGCGCTCGAGCGGATTGAAGGTATGGAACAGAATGCGGCGGGACAAATGCAGCTGCTGCGCGCCGGCAACGAGATCGCCAAGATGACCCTGAATCAGATCATCAGCCTGCAATCCGACGTACAGGCCGTCAGCCAGACGCTGATGAATTATTTGGGGGCACGGGCCACCGAAGATCTCGATGCCAAGCAGCGCTATCACGACTGGATGGAACGGAGCATGCAGCCGTACACCCCCCACTTCTGACGGCGGGCGTCGCCTCATGTCCTTGACCACGGGCTCCCGGCAGCGGCGATTCCGAGCGCGACGGGTAGGCCTCTGGCTTCTCGCCCTGGCGAGCACCCTCATCGCCCCCGCGGCGTTCGCTCAAATCATGCCGACCATTCCCTCCAACGGCGTGATGGATAATTTGGCGAACCTCATGAGCAGCCAAGCCACCGCCTGGCTCACGACCGCACAAGACTTTGCCCGCCATCTCTTTTATGGCCTGGCGGCCATCGAGGTGACTTGGGCGGGCATCGAGTACACGCTGCGCAAGAACGAGCTCGGGGACCTCATCGTCTCGATCCTTTTTAAGCTCCTCGCGATCTGCTTCTTCTATTTCGTGATCATCAACTTGGCGCCCACCTGGGTGCCGCTGATCATTCAGTCCTTTACCCAAATGGGAGCGACGGTGAGCGGCACGACGATCGCACAATTGTCGCCCTCCGCGGTCTTTGAACACGGCATCGTCCTCGCCGGCGCGCTCTTCAATCGCGCAAGCCAGGGCAGTTTCATCACCGAAGTCACCGGCGTACTCATATCCCTGCCCGCGATGCTGATCCTGATGTTCTCCTTCGCCTTCGTCGCCCTCAAGCTCCTGATCACGCTCGCCGAGGCCGATATCGTGCTCGCCGGCGCCCTGCCGATGCTGGGGTTTTTGGGGTCCCGCTGGACGGCGCCCTGGGGCGAGAAGTATTTCGGCTATGCGGTCTCGGTCGGCGTGAAGCTGATGGTGCTCTACCTCGTCATCGGTTTAGGGGACCAGATCTTCCTGGATGAGCAGAACTTCTTCTCCGGCGGCACGGGACCGCCGACCTTCTCGGATATGTACCAATATGCCCTTGCGGCGTTCCTGTACGCGGGGGTCGCCTGGAGCGTGCCGAGCATTGCAGGCGCCATGATGAGCGGCGCGCCGGCATTGGGGATCGGAAGCTTGATGGCGCCGATTGCGACGACCGCCGCGGGGACATTCGCGGCGAGTGCGGCGGGTTCTGCGATCCTGCAGGCAACGGCGGCGCGCGGCGCCCAGGCGCTCGAGCGGCTTTCGAGCCTCGCAACGCCCGAGGGGATGCCGGGCGTTGGTGGTGCCGTGAATGGCGCCGAGACGCTCGCAACGTTGAACACGCAAACACAAAGCGCCGGCGCCGCGACGAGCGGCTCTGCGGGACTCGACACCATGGCGCAATTAGCAAAATCGTCTTCGGGTGTCTCTTCGAGCGCGGCCTCGCCCGACCATGGACAGAGCCATCCGGCGAACACCGCCGCAGGCGCTGCGACTGCAAAGAACGCAGAGAACACTACCCAGCCAGCCGCCGACAATCCTGCCGTCAACGCATCGGCCAATCCTGCATCGGCGGCGTCGGGGACCGCCCCGGTCGATGCGTTGGGCGCACCAGGCACCTCTCTGCTCGGCGACTCGGCGAACGCCGATCGAGACCCCAGCAAAAAAGGCGCGACGGCCCGAGCGTTGTGGAAGGCGGCGGAAGAGGCGGGCCGTCGCTTCCAGCAGCATGCGAGCGCACTTGCTCAGCATTCGCAAAATATGCCGCAGAGTTACAGCGGATTCTCGATACGCATTCGGCATCCGGAGGAGTAAAATAAGCGGAAAGATTCGTTAAAGGAGTGCTGTATGGACTGCACCTGCCCCCGCTGCGCGAGCGGCCAAACACAACGTCTACCCGTACTCTATGCGGATGGCACCCTCATCAAAGGCCGCCGTTCGATGCAGACAACCGCATCGTTCTTGGCAGCGCCACCGAGACCGATGACGTACGCCGGACCCCTCATCGCGCTCTTTCTGATTTTTCTGATCATGGGCGACATCGCCGTCGCACGACTACCGCCGGACTCCTGGTTGGCGCACAGTTCACTCGGCAACGCGCTTCAGGCAGCGTTTTTATTCACGCCCCTCATCGTTTGGGTCTCTCGAGCTTACTGGTACAACCAGACCACGTGGCGCAAGCGCCTGGACCAGTGGCAACGCTCGTTCCGCTGCGGCCGCTGCGGCGAGGTTTTTATCCTCTCCTAAGAACGTAAGACCGGCTGACCGCCGGACACCCCTCGCAGCGCGTGCGATCGCAACACGCGCATATCCTCCGCGTTGCCATTCCGGGGATTGATCGATGACCCGGGTCATCCGGGACACGACCCGGAGGCTTTTTTCTTATGCCGATCCCGATACGGCGTGCGCCGGTCACGCTCAGGGGCTGTACCGCCTCGCGGCGCGCCGTCAATAAGGTACGTGAGCCAAGACCGGGCATCCCTGCCGGGGGTCAATCGGATCAGACCCCGTTCGCGCAGGGTGCGTGACGATGGCCGCCGAGCGATCCACCCCGAGCAGCGCTCACCCGTATCTTGCCGCCCGCCGCGAATGGGACGAGCGCTATGGGGATGCGCTGGCACGCGCACATTCCTGGCGCCTCGCCGCCTTCGGGAGCCTTATCGTCGCGGCGATCGCCGTGCTCGGCGCCGTCTACATCGGCGCGCAGCCGAAGATCAAGCCCTACGTCATCGCACTCGACAAGCTCGGCGATCCCGTGGCGTTTGCGCAACCGGCGGCCGGGCGCCCCATCGAGGAGCGCATTCTCGAAGCCCAAGTCGCCAACTGGGTCTGGAATGCACGCACGGTGCTGCCCGATGCGTCCGCCCAGAAGACGCTTCTGCGCAAGGTTTACGCGATGACCGGTGCCGATGTCGCGGGCTACCTTAATCGCTATTACGCGCAGCATTCGCCCTTTGGCGATTTCTCCGTTGCCGTCACGATCACAAGCGTCCTGCCAACGAGCCACGATACCTGGCAGGTCAGTTGGGACGAACAGAAGAGCGAGAACGGCCAACCGCAGCCGGCGGAGCATTGGAAGGCGCAGGTCACGACCGGCATCGATGCCAAGCTCGCGCAAAACCCGCGCGTACTCCTGGATAACCCGCTCGGCATCTTCGTGCGCGGCCTCGCGTGGACGCGCGTCGTGGGCGGCGCTTAAAACACCAAAGGATCTCGTCTATGCACACCCGACTCCTCACATCAATCGCCCTGCTCTGTGCGGCCATCGGGCCCGTCTGGGCGGACTCGGGCACCGCGGGTAGCAGTGCGCCGAACGCCGCACTGGCGACGGCCGCTCCGTCCGACGGCAGTACCGATCGGGTAGGCCGGCTCTCCGTGGCTCCCGCCGTTTGGGTAACCAAGGTGTCGGATAAATCAGTCGGCTCTCGCGTCAGCCGCACGGCCATTGCGCTCGCGGGAAGGTCGCCGCCGATGGAGACATCGGTCTATGCACGGCCGGTGAATCTCGATTCCGCGACGTATTTCCGAATTCGAGCACCGGAGCCGCTTTCTGGTCACGCCTTCGAGGCGGCGGCAGAACGGTGGTCCGAGACGGGCGATGCCCCGGTGCTCGTCGGCACGAACGGCGCCGTCATGTACGCCTACGGTGAGAGTCACCCGACCGTCACCTGCGCACCGCTTCGGATCTGCCTCATCAACCTCATGGCCCACGAGCACATCACCAACATGTCGATCGGCGACTCGGTGCGCTGGCTCGTTCAAGCGGCGGATGCCGGCGCCGGGAATGACGCGACGCCGGTCGTCATCACCAAGCCCACCGCGGCCGGTCTCGTCACCAACCTTGCGATCACGACCGATGCCGGCCGGGTGTACTACCTGACACTGCATAGCGATCGGCGAAAGTATGTCCCGCAGATCGGCTTTTATGATCCGCAAGCGATCATCATGCGGCTGAACCAGCGGCACGCCGCGGAGGTTGCAAAGGCGACCGCCAACCAAGAAACGGTCATCGACAGCTTGGGCTCCGTGGATCCGGCCTCGCTTGATTTTGACTTCACCTGCAAGGCCGAGAACCGAACCGCCAAACAGTGGTTGCCGCTGCGCGTGTTCGCAGGTTCCGGACACACGTACCTGCAGATGCCCAAAACACTCGCCGATGGCGATGCCCCCGCGATCTTTGATCTCATCACCGTCGGACGCCGGACGCAGACCGAGCTCATCAACAGCCGTTTATTGCACGGCTACTACGTGATCGACGGACTGCCGACGCGCTTTGAGCTCCTCGTCGGTGCCGGCAACGCCGCCCGCACCGTCACGTGTGCGCATGACTGAGCTCGATGCGGACCTGCTGAGGCGGGATGTGGACGGCGCGGGGCTACAGATTCAAGGAACACCGCGCCAGACCGGCGCGCGTCTCAGTAAAAACTTCAAGAAGGTCGCAGCCGCGGCACTCGGCCTCGTGTCGGTCGGCATACTGGTCGGCATTTTCACCGCCGGCAATCGCCACCACGCCATCGGCGAGAACGGTGCGCACGGCCGTGCGGGCGCGAACAACGCCCTGGTCGGCCAAACGCCGCCGGATCTGGATGCGATGGAGCGCAGCGCACGCAAGCGCGCGCAGCAGCACAACGCAGCGAGCGCCGCAGCCAAGGCGACGGCCGCCAAAAGTGGCAAACCGGGAGGAACCAGCGCGAGCACCGCGACCCTGGGAAACGCTTCCGCGGATCGGCTAGCCCTCTCCACCGCACAGCGAGCCGCGAACCCGCAGCAGAAATATCGGCAATGGCTCGATGAAGAGCAGTACAAAGTCCTTGAGGCGCAGGGACTCGCTGCAGAGTCCGCGATTTCGGCGAAAATCTCGCCTGAGGGCAGCGATCGCGCACCCACCGGCGCTGCACCCGTCACGGCCGCGGACAATCCCGCGTCACAGCTCCTGCAAACCGCGCAGGCGTTGCAAGGGTCTTCGGGGCAGTCCACATTGGGGCAACCCGCGAGCCTGCAGAGTGCTCTCTCCGCGCTGGCCGCCGGCGCCACGGGAGGCGCGCACGCTGCCGAGAGCGGCATCCCGTCGACGGCCACATCGCAGGCAACCAACCGATCATTCCTCGACGGCGAGTCGCAGACCAGCGGAAGCGGCAATCTCGCGGTGACCGAGCAGCCGCCGGCATCCCGATATGAGCTCTTTGCCGGCTCCGTCATCCCGGCCGTACTCGTCACCGGCATCCAGAGCGATCTACCCGGCAGCATCACGGCGCTCGTGCGCCAGACGATCTACGACAGTCGCCATCCCGATGTCGTGCTCATTCCCCAAGGAACGCGACTGATGGGCCTTTATACGAGCGAGATCGCCTACGGTCAGCGGCGCGTGCTCGTCGCCTGGAATCGCCTGATCTTCCCCAACGGCGAGACCCTCGAGCTCGGCGGGATGGAAGGGACCGACCGCATCGGGGAAGCGGGCTTTGCCGATCAAGTGAACAATCACACGGTGCGCATCTTTGGCTCCGCGATCCTGATGAGCCTGCTCGGCGTCAGCGCCGAGTTGAGTCAACCGCAAAATAGCAGCGCGCTCACTTCCCCCTCGGCGAGCCAGCAGTCGGCCGCTGCGGTCGCCAACGAACTCAATCAGGTCGGAACCACGCTACTCAACAAGAACCTGGCCGTCCAGTCGACCATCACGATTCGGCCCGGCTACGCATTCGATGTGCTCGTCAATCGAACCATCATCCTGCCCCCGTACATCGATCGCCCCTGAACTCCTTTCACGGGGCCGCGGCGGAAAACGCTCTCGCATAGCTCGAAGGGTACGGTCTTCGTCTCGTGCAAAATGTCTAATGCCAATTACTGCGGCGTCAGATCGCTGAGTGAGCTATGTGGCCGCTCCGTGCGGCATTCGATCCGCCTCACCGTTCCCTTGGAATCTCTGTGCAACGACAACATTGCAATACGCGAGGATTGCCCAATCTCCGATTGACAATCGATGCGTCCGAATCGGGCGCTTACGATCCGGGGGCAACTCCTGACAACTTTGCCCTCGTTGAATCGCCATCCGTTGGGTGTCCGGAGAACTGCACCGTAACGTCCGGCGGATCGCGAGATACCGCCGCTTCGGGTCGGGGCGCAGACGGTTCAGTTCGGCGAAGAGCGGCCGCTCGTGCCTCGGCAACTCAGTCGAACGCCCGATTGAGGTTGGCTATTAGCTTTTCCGCGTGTTTAGCGCTATCGCCAGGAAGATCCTCGAGCTTCTTCCACTGGTCGAACCGTTTCAACATCTCCGACATTACACGCCGCTTATCCAACTCCGCGTGCCCGTATCGGCTTTGCAGGACTGCCTCGACGCGCTTTGTGATTTGGTCACTACCGTCCATCGGCAAATCTTCCAGCTTGATCGTATAGCGATACGCCGCGTTGACACATTCGAGGTAGAACTCGTCGGGGAAAATATCCTCGATTGCCGGTTCGTTCTTGGGAATGCCCGCTGATTCCTTCAGCATTAGCACGCGGAACTTTACCGTGTTGCCAGCCTGTTCCTTCAAGTACAGATCTTGAATCTTGGCCTTCGCTTCCCGGCCTTCCCGGTCGCTGTCCAGCAGCACCGCTGCATCGAACTTGTGGCCAACGAGAAAACCGGCGTACATCGGCGTCTTCGACGCACCATGTGCTGGCCATAGGTAAATGCGGTCCGACAAGCTCGATTTACTGTCCTTTGCAAGCAGACCAGACAGCTTTTGCAAAATTAGGGCATCGTCGCCGCCCTCGAGGATGACCGTTTGTCTGTTACCGAGGAGCCCTTGCATGCTCGCGCTTAACCCCAACCGGGATTCAATCAGCATCATGGGTACACGCTGGGAGCTCACCACGCCAGCGATGACACGAGTGTGGTGCTCGTGCAGCTCCACAATCCGCACCCGCTCTGGGTAGGCTTCGTCCAGCATTGTGGCAACGTGTGTCGTGTATAGAATCGTGTTCGATTCGGCCAAATCCCCAAGTACACCGAGGAGGTCCTTGTGGCCGTCATAGTGAAGGTGGATTCCAGGCTCTTCAAGAATCAGTACCGTGTTCCTGTACGCGCCCTTAGTGGCGTGCGTGAACTTCCAAGCGAAGGCCACATACCAGCGAAACCCGGTTGATCGCTTGTCCAGCCGAACAGGCATTCCCATCCCGACGTCTTCCACGAAAATGTTCAGGGTGGTCGCATCAACATCTATGTCGAAACGCACCTCTTTCTGTTTCCACAACTTCGCGAACTGCTGCGTGAGGTACGCCGACGCCTGCCGCTTGTCGAACGATCGCAGCGTCCGGCCGTCTGGACTCGTACCTTTCAAAATGAAGTCATCTACCGAGATCCGAGCGAGATCTAGTACGATTAATATGGTTTGCTCGCCGGGGTTGAGCTTGTCCCAGCCCTGCTCATTTCGCTTCTTAACCAACTCGTTGAGCTCCGCGCGCGACGAGGGAAAATCGTACTCGCGGATGTACACGTGCTTCAGCAAGTTGGTGCCGGCCCACGCTTCCAATTTCGTACTATCCAATGTCCGAGCAGTGGCCTCGCCCAATTCAATGGAGAGCGCGCGGCGGTTGTCGTAGTACTTTCCCACGCGCAGCACCATCTTCACCGGCAGTTGCGCTACTGTGTACGTGCCGTCCGGCTGCGCCGGCTGCGGAGACTCGGGCTGCCCTTCTGGTGCGGGAATAGACGCCGGCGGCGTCCATAGCAGGCCAGCTGCCGTGATAAGGACCTTTATTTCGTCGGAGTCATCGAGAGCGTATCGCGCTTCGCACACGAGCGCATTGCCGTCCTTGTTTCCCCAATCATCGACGGGCCAGTCTTCATCGACGTTAAATCGGTCTGGCAAGGCGGGGTTCACGCGGTACAAGGCCTCACAAAGGTTACTTTTTCCGGCTTCGTTCTGACCGACAAATGCGGTGATGGACGTGACGTCAATCCAGTCTGTCGACCTGACGCTGCGGAAGTTTTGCACGCGAAACTGAGTAAGGCGCATCTCATGCCCCCAATGCGGCTCTTTTCTGGTCTAGGAAGGATACCTGATGCATAGGGCCAATGACCGCTTCGGCCAAAAGCCGCCTGCCGCAAGGCGATACGGCAGTTTACGAATCTAATTCGGCGGCATTCCACAAATCGCCAGCATCTACCAACCTCAACAAACCACCAACTTCACCGCAGACTCGGTAAACCAGGTCCGGGCGCACGCGGTGGGATTGCCAACCCTCGGATCTGGCCAATCGCGATCGGCCCGAAATATCGACTGTCGAAGCTTAACGCCGCCCGCGCGGGCCGCGCCCCACCGCCGTAGACCCAATATTGCTGTCGACTAAGCCTGACTTCGCCGCGGAGGCGCGGCAGTATAATCTTGGGATATTGGTTTGACCGGAGCCTTGGCGCGCTGCCCGGTAGCGTCACACCGTTGATCGTGACGCCGTCCGCTGAGACCCAAATCCTGTCGCCGGGGATGCCCACGATCACCTTGAGCATCTCTTTGCCGCCACCGGGGCAGTTGCCCTGCATATAAAACGGAAACGCCGCTGGCGTCACCCATGCGGGCGGGCAGAGTTCGACCAGCGCGCCTCGAGGGATCTGAGTCATCGTGACCGGCTCAAGGCGATAGAGACCCAGTGGTTCGCTCGCTGTCAGGTTCAGGCGCCACCCCGCATCGCGAGCAACTTCGGTGCTCACGCCAATCAGCACCAGTACGACGGCGGCGGCCAGTGGAACGCGCCGGCGTACCGCAATCACGGCGTCCGGCGCCCAGTGGATCGAGCCGCGCCCAGCTTGACTCGCTCGGCGAGGATCGAGTCCTCATAGTATCGAACCTTCCGAGCATAGATGGGCGAGTGGCCGGCGACGAACACCAGTTCGTCATCGACAGGCAACCGCATGCACTCATCCGCCGTGAGCAGCGGCCGCTGCACGATCTGCTCGTTGGTATTGACGTGCATCAAGGCGACCGCGAGCCGATTGCCACTGTACTGTCGCTGTGTATGCGTCACCGTGCCCTGGCCGGCCATCTTCGAGAGCAGCTCAGCGGTCTCAATCCGGTTCGGCGCGAAGGCAATGCGGATGTGGCAATTGGAGATAATCGACTCGTCCCGACCGTAGGCTGCGGACAATTGACTCAAGTCCTGCGCAATCAGCAGCGCGTTCAAGCCGTAGCCCGCGATGAAAGCGAGCGATTCCTGAAAGATATCGAGCCGTCCCAAGCTCGGGAATTCATCGAGCAACAGCAGCAGCCGGTGCGGGAAGCGACTGCGACCCTCCTCCCCAGGCTTAAATTCCATGCGCTCGGTAAGCCTGCGGACGACCTGGTTGATTATGAGCCGCAGGAGCGGCTTGAGGCGATCCTTATCCGACGGCGGCACCACCAAATACAACGAGGTGGGAGTCTGCACGACCTTGCCGTCCGAGTCCTCGCCGCCCATCAAGCTCTCGAGACTGAAATCCGACACCCGGGTATTGTCGGCGACGATCGGATCGCGGTAGAGCGATAAAAATGACAGCGCGGTGGAGAGGACACCGGAGGCCTCATTCGGCGCCTTGTTGAGATAACTCTGACTCGCCTGCGCAACCGCCATCCACCCGGTCCGTCGATGCGGTGCATCGGCAGAGCCCGAACTCTCGAGCTTGGCCACTTCAGCGAGTGCCCGATCGCGAATGAACAGCATCACGGCCTGCGAGCCTTCGATCTCCGGCTCGCCTTGTGCGCGCGGCCGGCGCTTGGCATCTTGTACTGCGATATCGCGGATCGGTCCCCCATCGGACAGGATCCCCTGCACGGTCGCAAGACACCGCTCACCGTCGCCTTTACCCACCGTCTGCCAGTCAAAGAGCAGGACGAAGAGCACCACACCGGTCATGAGATCAAAGCCGGTTTTGGCCCAATGATCGTTCAGGCCCTTGCCGTCCGGATCGACGATCATGGTGGCGATGTTCTGGACGTCCTTGACGAGGTTGCCGTCCAGACGAATTTCCTGCAGTGGATTGAACCGTGCCGAGTCCGGGCTCGTGGGATCGAACCGGATGACCCGTTGCTTCAGGACCCGTTCGCGAAAACCGCTGGTCAGTGCCCAGTTCTCGCCCTTGATGTCGTGCACCAGAACCGATTGATCCCAGGAGAGAAGAGTCGGAATTACGATTCCCACACCCTTGCCTGAGCGCGTGGGCGCGAACACCAGGACGTGCTCCGGACCCTTGTGCCGCAGATACTGCACTTGGGCCTGATGTACCCAGGCGCCCAACAGCACTCCGCCCCGATTGGCCGCGCTCGGCAGCAGGCCGGTGGCGGCGACCTCCTCGGCGACGGCCAAATGCGCTGAGCCGTGCAGATCGTTGGGCTCGGCGTCGATCTTGCGGGTGCGACGCCAGGCGATGGCGATCGGCACCACAATGGCCATGAACCCGCCGATGCCCATCACGAGATGCGCCCGCTCGAACACCTGCATGGCCGGCCAGCCGATGCTGGGAGAATCATATTTCCAGGTCCAGACCAGGATGTCGAACGGGAAGTAGATATGCGGGCCGACCATGGGGGGACCTAACAGCGATGGCCAGCCGAAGACCCACGCGACGTATTCCGTCGCGAGCCACGAGGAGAACATCAAAAGGAGCACAAACGCGCCGAGCCCGACCCAAACGACGCGGGTAATATCCTTCGCCGCTCTCGGGATGTGATAAAGAGTTTCTGTCTGCATTTTGGTGTTCCCGCGCTGCTATCGAGGCGATTCACTCCATCCGATCGACGCCGACGAGATTTCCATCGAAGCCAGTGCGTCTCGCGTCGCGCCGGCGCAGGCGTCAATGACCGTCCAAGCCTCGAGGCGCAGACGTCACACGATTCGAGGGCGGCTCTTCGCGCCCATTGCGAACCGCGGTTTCTGCCGACGTCATCAGCGCTCGAGGCCTCGGCGCCGGGCATAAGATCGGCGCCGGTCCTCTTTGTGCTGCGATTCGTTTGGCGGCGTCTCGAGTAAGCTGACCCTCTCGGGTTCCGGGCGGATATCCTGTTGCAACCCTGACTCGGGCTGTCGCTCTACCGTTTGCTCGAGGGTTTTGGTCAGCTCCTGCTCCTTCTGCAGCACGTACTCAACGGCATTGCCGGCCTGCGCCGCGGCCCGGAAGATCTCATGCTTGTCGGCGCGCAGAATCTTGCCCCAGGACTGGATATAGGCCCGGTGCTGAGTCTCGTCATGGGGAATGCCGGTATCGGCGGCCATGAAGACGCTGAAGAGCTCGGCGCGCAGCTCCTCGCGCGCATAAGTCTCGCTCCCATAGCGATGCTCTCCCGTGATTCCTTCGCGGTTCAGTCGTTTTGCCGCGCCGGTCGCGTGACCGACCTCATGAAGTGCCGTGCCGTAATAGCCTTCGCTTGAGCCAAAGTGCTCGCGCTCCGGCAGATACACCGTGTCGCGCTGGGCGACGTAATAGGCGCCGCGGTTGTCGGTTGCGAATTGCAGCCCATCGCCGCGCATGCTCGCGAGCAGCTGCTCCGCGCGCTCGATCGGCGGAATCGGGCTCCTAACCACGGATTCGACCGGACCCAGCGCGAGTCCGTTGGTTTGTTCGACGTTGAATACCGTACTGACCTTGGCGACCACGCGATCGAGCTTCTGGTGCGCTTCGCGCCAGGTCAATGATTGCTCGTGGTGCCATACCGAGAGATCCTGTCCGGCGACCGTCCGTGGACGCGCCAACGAGCCTAAACCTCGGATGAGCACGCCCTGCCGAACTTCGCCGAGTACGCTCACGCGCTCGGCGCCGTGTGCAATCTGCACGTCACGTCGCTCGTAGAACGGTTGATCGCCCCAGTATTCGATCGGATAGCCTTTCTCACCCGCCTGGACGGTTCCGCCCAGGTGGTTCACCTGTCGGATCGTGCCGAAGCGCGGATCGGCGTATCCCTTGTCGATCTGCACCATCATGAGCATGAAGCGATTGCCGCCTTGGTAGTCGCGAGCACTCGCGAGGTTCCGCGGCCGACCGGCCTTCACCTCCTGCCAAGGCCGCTCCCACGGGATGGTGCCTTCTTCCAGGGCAGCGGCCATCCGATCGGTAAGTTCCTGTCGTAGGTCGCGCGGGAGCTTCCTATCGTTGAGACTGATGGTACCGGCGATTGTCGCCGGCGTGCTTTCCGAATCGCGCCGCTGGTCGAGCGCTGCGTCAACGCGGCCCGCGAGATCGGCTACCGATGGCAACTGGCGTTCGTCAGACATCGGAAAACTCCTCTGCTCCTAAGCGGCCGAGGGAACGGCTGCGGCACATGGACGGTTTCGGCGCGCGCTGATAGGCGCTGCAACCATGGACGAGATCGCCGGCGTCAGCGCGATTTCTTGGGTCAAGTCGACACGGCCAGTCGCGGTCGGTCGACGGGTTGGACTCAAAGACCGGCTGGCGCGGTAACTACTGATGTCGGGAATCACGGGTCTTCTTCATCAAACACCGCCCCGAGCTCACCGCTCGCGACCGCGCGGTTCTCCGCCTCGAGGACCGCGAATTCGTCCGCCTCAGCGACTTCGATGATCAGACTTGTCCGTTGCGCGAGCGATGGTCCGTAGTTGGTGTTCATCGACATCTCTCCAGAGACCTTGAACGATGATCAGCTCGACCCGTGCAAATCGAGTGGCCGGCGCTCGCCTTGCCTGCAAAGATCAGGAACCTCTTGGTTGCAGGTTCGATGCCGACTCAGTGACAACAAACAGACTGAACCGCATGGAGTCTCGGGTTCGGCGAGCGCATCTATGGGTCAATCCCCCGATGGGCAACGGTGCGGCGAGGGCGACCGTTAGGTCGCGATCTGCATTGCGTCAATGAGGATTGATCGGCATGCCAATCCCGGACCTACCGCCGCGCGTGCTCCTGGAGGCTTGCGCGCCGCAGGTCGCACCGGTCACGTTGGCGGCGATCGTGCAACAGGAAAGCGGTGGCGACTGGCTTGCGATCCATGACGACACGGCGCACAGGACCTTGCGACCCACGACCGTCGAGCACGCCGTGATGCTCGCGCGGCGGCTCATCGCAGCGGATCATTCCGTCGACTTAGGAGCCGCCCAGATCAACAGCGCGAATCTCACGAGACTCGGGCTCAATATCAAAAGCGCCTTTGAGCCGTGCACGAATCTGCATGCGGCACAGGTCTTGCTGCTCGACAGCTGGCGAGCCTCGGGAGGGGACTTGCGTGCGACGCTCGCTATCTACCATACCGGCTGCGCCGACAACTGTCCGCCGGGCAAGCGGTCGGCGGGGGCGGCGTACAGCACGAGTGTCTACGGCCACGCCGGCGTCACAGTACCTGCAATCCCGGGCGGGCGTCTCGCCTCTTGGGTGCTCCGGCCAAGGATTGCCGCCGCAACCTATCTAAAGACGGCGATCACCGTCTCACCGGCAGCGAGTCCCCTGACACCCCATGGGGGCGACCTGTCGACTTCAAAGCCGGTAACGACGCCGCGATAGGGAGGGTCGCGTTCGCGCGCATCATCCCCGGGGACTCCGATCGCGGTAGTGACGGGTGTCTTCGGTCGCGGCGACTTCCGCGGTTCCTGATGAGAGACGGTGCTTCGTATGAGCCTGTCCAAAATCTCGTGTGTTTTGAGCAGGTGGGTCAATGATTGACCTCGAACCGATCGGCGATCACCGATCACCAAAGCGATTGGGACTCGGCTCGTCAAGCGCGATCGCGCGGCGCCACTATCGACTGCGACGCGGTCTATGAACGCTCGCGCGCCTGCGGCCACCGCTTGAGTCCTCTCGGAATCTCCACCCACGGCAGCTTATCCTCGACGTACAGATGCTCGCGGGGCGCAATGTGCGCGGCGTCATCGTGGGTACCGATCGTGAGCCAGATGAACTCCGGGTGGTCGCCCCCCTCGTAGCAAATGGGACTGCCGCAGTCACCGCAGAAGCCGCGCCGGGCGACTTCGGAAGATCGGTAGTATTTGAGCGATCCTGCGATCGTCACGTCCGCGCGCCGGTAGCCTGCATAGGGCAGGCTCGGCGCGCCGCTCTCGCGCCGGCAGATCGAGCAGTGGCAATCCGCCACCGAAATGGGCGTTCCCGTCAGTTCGTAGCGGATGGCTCCGCACAGGCATCGTCCGCTGGATGGCACGACAGTCTCCTCGCAGTTTCGCCCACTACTCGCCGGCGTTGGTGGGTCTCCAGGTCAGCACTATATCTACGGCGATTCGCAACATTGTCTCGGACGCGTCGCGTTCAGGCCAGTTCTTCGTTTAATCATATCCACTGGTCTTCCCGATCGCCGTTGGACTCATCCTTTGAAAGACCGCGGTCACAGCCGCACCAACCGTGAGTTCCCTGACACCCTGTGGGGGCGACCGGTCGACTTCAACACCGGCAAAGTGATCGCCGACTACGGGGAGCGTATTTCGATCGGTCTCGCGGAATCGATCATCACCAGGTCGCCGCCGATCGATTCGTGAAAAGAACAGCAGATGCGTTGACCACCAGGCGACGCCCATTATTCTCTTCGACCAGAGTCCGCGTGCTCAATTACGACTGACACACCGCTTTTCAGCGTTGCTCCAGACCGCCCGTGCAGTCGCGAGCAGAAACTGCCTCCATAGCACCTCCAAGAAAATAGCGCTCTCCCAATTGATTGACTCTCATTCGCGCTGTAAGATCGGTCCAAATCCACTATCACAGCCACGGATGATCGATGAGCCTCATAACACACGAGTCTGATCGAGAAGGGCGGCGATGGACAAATGCTCCAAGAGCGCCGTTGGATCCGATCAATGAGACGGTCAAAGTCGGCGCCGCCACCGCTATTGAAAGCGCTGGATGACAGATCCTAAGGCGGCGACCGGATGCATGGCGAACATCAAGAAGCGGGGATCGGAAGCGTCGATTTTCGCTGGCCGCTGCGACGAATGCACCTTCCGGTGCCACGGGCCATGGATATCAGGCCTCACCAGATCACTGGCCGTGGTTCCTTCGCGATATTTCCGATTGCGCTTGCCGTCGCACCAGTATTTGCGATGAGGACCCCGCGGCCATGGCGTGTCCGTGCGCCGCGCGCACTCGATGAACGATGGCGGTCCGGATGTACGGCATCCGTGGGCCCAACGGGCACCTCATCGCACGGTATTGGAGAGTGAAGGAGATCGTGATCATCAGACCCGAATATCAGCGGCTCGCCTCGGTACCGCCATCCTGAGGGAATCCCGGCTATGCGTCGCACGATCTTCGCCGTTGTTATCCTCGTTTTTACCGCCTCCGTTTCAGCCCAACAAGTGTCGACCAATGCGCTAAAAAAGCTGAGCGTCGAAGAATTGATGAACGTCGAGGTAACCTCCGTCACGAAGACGGCGGAACCGCTAAGCGATGCGCCGGCGGCAATTTACGTTATCACACACGAGGCCATCGTCCGGTCCGGTGCCACGAGCATTCCGGAAATCCTGCGGCTGGCACCCAATTTGCTGGTCATGCAAACCAGCCCCAGCAGCTACACGATCACGGCGCGGGGGTTCAGCGGCAATGTCGCTGATCAAAACTTTTCCGACAAACTCCTCGTCCTGATCGACGGACGCAGCGTCTACTCACCACTCTATTCGGGCGTATATTGGGACGCCCAAGATGTGCCGGTTGACGATATTGATCGGATCGAGGTAATCAGCGGCCCCGGCGCCACCTTGTGGGGCGCCAACGCGGTCAACGGCGTCATCAACATCATCACGCGAAAATCCGCCGACTCACAAGGCGGGCTGTTGAATTTGGCGAGCGGCAACATCGAAAACACTGCGACCGCCCAGTACGGCGGCAAATTCAACGACGAAGCGACCTATCGTATCTACGCCAAAGGGTTCAAGCGCCGCGCTTTCGACACGCTCGCCGGCACGAGTGCAGGGGACGGTTGGTCAAAAGTCCAGACGGGTTTTCGCAGTGACTGGCAGCTCGCTGCGGATTCCGTCACGCTGGAGGGCGACTTCTATCGGGGCACCGAGGATCAACTCGGTAGTTCAGATCTGTCAATCGCCGGTGCCAATTTGCTGACACACTGGCAGCATACGCTGGCAAACGGATCGAGCCTGCGGATTCAGGCGTACTACGATGAAACGCAGCGTTTCACCGGCAACGGCGGCGGCGGCTTTGTCCTCGCTACCTATGATTTGGACATTCAACACAGCATTCGTCTCGGCCAATCAAACAACATCGTCTGGGGTGGCGGGGAACGTGTGAGCCGCTACGGGATTACCAATACGGCCGCGCTTCGTTTTATCCCGCCGAACCGCACCCTCAATCTCGGTAATCTATTTGCACAGGACAGCATTGCGCTAAGGCCCGCATTGAAGCTCATCCTCGGCATCAAACTCGAAGATGACCCGTATTCGGGAGTTACGCCGCTGCCAAACGTGCGGTTGGCCTGGAAAATGAGCGATACCGTATTGCTTTGGTCCGCGGTCTCACGTGCCATTCGCTCGGCTACCCCATTCGATCGCGACGTCGCCGAATACCTGAGTGGGCAGCTGTTCTTGGTTGGTGGCGGGGATTTTCAGCCCGAGAAACTCACCGCCTATGAGATCGGCTACCGTGGGCAAATAGGCTCGAACGTCTCCGTGTCAGTCTCAACGTTCTACAATGTGTATGACAATCTGCGTAGCATCGAACTCGCACCCGCAGGAACGTTCTTGCCGCTGCAATGGGGCAACGGCATGGCCGGTGAGACCGCGGGTGTGGATGCCTGGGGGAATTTGCAGGTCACTCACTGGTGGCGCCTTACCGCCGGATTCAGCGTGGAACATGAGCACCTGCGATTTGAACCCTGGAGTAGCGGCCTCCTTGGCGTCGCGCAGGCGGGCGATGATCCCGCCGGAATGGCGTCGCTGCGATCATCGATGAACCTCGGCACGGATCTCACAGTGGACGCCGATCTGCGTTACGTGGGGTCTTTGCCAAATCCACCGGTTCCTCACTACGTGGCCCTCGATTTCCGGATTGGTTGGCGCGTGTCGCAGAGGTGGAACGTAGCCCTCTCGGGGTTCAATCTGTTGCATGCTCACCACCAAGAATTCACGGTGCCCCCGAGTGATGCCATTGGCCAAAGCGTCCTACTCGATGCGCGCATGCGCTTCTAGATCGGATCCGGATCCATAAGTGGCTGCGGATGTCCACGGGGATCCAAATTCGCCTGATTCCGGGGCAAGCCACGGATTTGATTGTCGCCAACACCGGACGAATGGATGACGTAATCGCTTTGCCATTGTCAATCCTCACTGTCCCGATCGACATGTTCAGACGCCGGGCCGGCGTGCCTGGTCAGGTACCCCGTCGTCTGCGCCGGTCTGCGACGTGTGCATGGCGGTGCGTGCAAATCCTACTGGCTGCGATCGCCCTCGGCGCGGCAGCGCCGGCCCTTGCTGCGACCGCCTCCGAGTATCAAGTCAAGGCGGTATTTCTGTTCAATTTCGCCCAGTTCGTCTCATGGCCGCCGACCGCGTTCGCAGGCCCTGCCGCGCCTTTCGTCGTCGGTGTGCTCGGTCGCGACCCCTTCGGGACGGATCTGGATGCCGCCGTCCGTGGGGAACGGGTCGACGGCCGGCCGATGGTCGTTCGGCGATACCGCGACGTCGCGGCGGTCAAGGATTGCCAAATTCTCTTTATCGATCGCTCGGAAGCGGCGCAGCTGTCCGGGATCCTCACTGCGCTACGCGGCCGAAGCATCTTGAGCGTCAGTGACGATATCGACGCGGCGAATCGCGGCGTCATCATCCAGTTTTTCATGAAGAACGACCGGATCCGGCTGCGGATCAACCTTGCCGCCGCCAGAACCGATGGACTCACGATCAGCTCGAAGCTGCTGCAACCAGCCGAGATCATCGACACGGCAGGGAAGTGAGGCATGTCGCGCGCAGAAATACCGATCCGCCGCACTCTGATCACCATGATGCTCGTCACCTGTGCTGTGGTCGTCCTCGTGATGTCGGCCGGCTCGTTCGTCTACGCGCTGCTGACCTATAGGCAGTCGACGATCCGCAATATCACCACCGTCGGCGAGATAATCGCCGCGAACAGTACCGCAGCACTCGCCTTCGATAACCCGGGCGATGCGCGTGAGATTCTCGGGGCACTCAAGGGCGAGCGCCACATTGTGGCGGCGGGCCTCTATGACTCGAACGGCGCGCTATTCGCAACCTATCCGGCGAGCCTTTCGCGGCAGCTCCTTCCCGCATCGCCCGGCGAGCCGGGCTATCGGGAGGAACACGGCCACTTGATTGTCGTCGATGCGGTCGCTCAGCGCGGGCATCGCCTGGGTACGCTCTACCTAAATTGCGACTTGTATGCCGCGCTGGATCAAAGTCTCCGTCTGTTCTTCGCGATGGTCACTTTCGTGATCGCGATAGCCTTCGCCGTTTCCTACGCGATCTCCAAAACACTGCAACGGCGGATTTCGCAGCCGATTCTGGCACTCGCACAGATGGCACGAGCCGTCTCCAGTCGGCACGACTACTCAGTCCGGGCCGCCAAACCTTCTGGTCAGGAACTCGGTCTGCTAACGGATGCGTTCAACCACATGCTGATTCGGATCGCGGAGCAGCACCGCGCGCTGGCCGCGAGCGAGATCCGGGTGCGTGCGGTGCTGAACTCCGCGTTGAGCGCAGTCATCGTCATCGACGCTCACGGCCGCATTGTCGATTGGAACCCACGGGCCGCAGACATGTTCGGCTGGTCGGCCACCGAAGCGATTGGCCGCGCCCTCCATGAAACAATCATCCCGTCGAGCCTGCGCGAGGCGCACTGCGCCGGTCTCGCGCGTTATCTGGCGACCGGCACGAGCGGCATGATGAATCGCCTGCTGGAACTGACCGCCGTGCGCCGCGACGGAACCGAGTTTCCGGTCGAGGTGTCGCTCAGCCCGCTCCAGACGAGCGACAGCGTAACCTTCTGTGGGTTCATCACAGACATCACCAGCCGCAAGCAAGCCCAGCGCCGTGTTCAGACGCAACTGGATCGCCTCGCTCTGCTGCACCAGATCACCCGTGCGATCGGCGAGCGCCAGGATCTCGCAAGCATTTTCAACGTCGTCCTGCGCAATCTCGAAGATCAGCTGCCGATCGATTTCGGCTGTATGTGCCGGTACGATGCCGCAGCAGCGTCCCTGACGATTACGACGATCGGAGCGAGCAGCGCCGCGCTCGCGACACAACTTGGCCTCGACGAACAAAATCTATTGTCGATCGATCAGAATGGGCTTGCGCGCTGCATCGCTGGCCAGCTCGTGTACGAACCCGACACCAGCGAGATTGCGTTCCCCTTCCCGCAGCGCCTGGCGGCGGGCGGCGTACGATCGCTGGTCGTTGCGCCGTTGCTGGTCGAGAGTAGTGTGTTCGGCATCCTGATCGTTGCGCGTCGCGAGGCGCAGGCGTTCGCGAGCGCCGATTGTGAGTTCTTGCGGCAATTGAGCGAACACGTGGCGCTCGCGAGCCACCATGCCCAATTGTATGCTGCACTCCAACAGGCCTATGACGATCTTCGCCAAACTCAACTCGCGGTCATGCAACAGGAGCGCCTGCGAGCGCTTGGCCAAATGGCGAGCGGCATCGCACACGACATCAACAACGCGATTTCCCCGGTGGCGCTCTACACAGAGTCGCTCCTCGAGGGTGAGCCCAATTTGAGTGAGCGTGCGCGTCGGTATCTCGTGACCATCCAGCAGGCCATCGAAGATGTCGCTGGCACCGTCGCGCGCATGCGGGAGTTCTATCGACCTAGCGAACCCCAATTGCAGCTATTGCGTGTCGCCCTCAATCGCACCGCTGAGCAGGTCATCGATCTCACGCGCGCCCGCTGGCGCGACCTGCCTCAGCAGCGCGGTGTCGTCATCGAACTCCAAATGGATCTGGCATCTGACCTTCCCGATATTATGGGGGCCGAGGGTGAGATCCGCGACGCTCTGACGAACCTCGTATTCAATGCCGTGGATGCGATGCCGGATGGTGGGACGCTGACGTTGCGCACCGGCCTCGTGACCACAGGCAGCGCGGCGGATCCAGTCGCCGGGCAGGACGTCTACGTCGAAGTGGCTGATACCGGCGTTGGCATGGACGAGGAGACCCGCCGGCACTGTCTGGAGCCCTTCTTCACGACTAAGGGCGAACGTGGAACCGGCCTCGGACTTGCCATGGTCTATGGAATGATCCAGCGGCACAGTTGCGGGTTTGAGATCACGACCGCACCCGGCAACGGGACCACCGTACGACTGATATTCGCGCACGCCGGCGCAGAGCTATCTGCGGTGACCGTACCCCCAATAAACCCGGCGCCCTCGCAGCCTCTCAAAATCCTGGTCGTCGATGACGATCCGCTCCTGATTAAATCCATGCGCGACATCCTGGAAGGGGACGGTCATGCGGTGACCACATCTGACAGCGGGCAAAGCGGTATCGACATGTTCCTTTCCGCACAATCCGCCGGCGATCCCTACGCCGTCGTGATCACCGATCTCGGCATGCCTTACGTGGACGGGCGCCGGGTGGCCGCGGCAATCAAAGGGGCATCGCCGGCGACGCCGGTGATATTGCTCACGGGCTGGGGCAAGCGGCTCCTTGCCGATAATGAGATTCCGCCGTACGTCGATCGTGTGCTCAGCAAGCCACCCCGAATCGCAGATATCCGCCGTGCCCTCGCCGAACTCGTCGCCGACGCGACGCGAGCGTCCTAGCACGGCCGGGAGGAGGATCCAAGCGTGACCCGTTTGCTCATCATTGACGACGAGGCCCGACAGATGAGGGCGCTGTGCGACACGCTGACGGAGGAAGGTTTCGCCACGACCGGTTTTGTGTCCGCGACCGAAGCCTTGGCCGCGCTGCGCCCGGGAACTTTCGATCTCATCCTCACCGACCTCATGATGCCGGAGATGGACGGCATTGAATTGCTGCGCGCCGCCCGCGCGGTGGATCCGCAGATCGTCGGAATCGTGATGACCGGTCACGGTGCCATCGATACCGCGGTAAAGGCAATGCAGGCAGGGGCTCTCGACTACATCTCGAAGCCATTCAATCTCAAGGTGATGCTGTCGGTACTGCAGCGCGCCCTCGCCATACGCCAATTGCGCGTTGCCAATGCCGAGCTCGAGCAACGCATCCGGGACCGTACGCGCGAACTCGAAATCGCCAATCGTGCGCTCGAGACCGCGAACAAGGACCTCGAATCATTCTCCTACTCGGTAGCGCATGATCTGCGAGGGCCTCTGCAAACTATCAGCGGTTTTCTAGACATCTACCTGACGGATCACGCGGACGGTATTTCCGAAGCCGGCCGGACTCTGCTCCAGCACGCGACATCGGGCGCCAACCGCATGGGTCAGCTGATTGAGGGCCTCCTGCGCTTGACGCACTTCACTCGTCAACCGCTGACAACCGGCGTGGTCTGCGTCGCTGACATCGTCGCCCGCACCGTCGCCGACTTGCGCGAGAAAAATCCTGGCCGGGACATTGAAGTCGATATCGGTAAACTCCCCGAGTGTGAGGGCGATCCGTCCCTCATCGAACAAGTATTCGTCAATCTGCTCTCCAACGCCTTCAAATTTACGCGCGACCGGCAACCCGCACGCATCAACGTGGAATGCATCGAGGAGCCTCCGGAACTCATCTATTTTGTGCGCGACAACGGTGCCGGCTTTGACCCGAATTACGCACACAAACTCTTTGGCGTGTTCCAACGACTGCACTCCGCCACCGAATTCGATGGCACCGGCATCGGCCTGTCCATCGTCCATCGGATTATCCAGCGTCATGGCGGCAGGATCTGGGCCGAGAGTGGCCTCGGCAAAGGAGCGACGTTCTTTTGCGGTTTTCCGCGATCGCGTGTGATCGAGGGAGGTGCAAGCCGAGCGTCGAGGGACTAGCACGCGTCGGAAAAGCTGCGCCGACGATGCTGCGGGCCGTGCTTGAGAACGGCGCCCGAATTCGTGACAAGCGATTGTAACGCCGCCAAGGGCATCGGCTTTGCGTTCAGGTAGCCTTGAAATTCGTGGCATTCGAGTCGTCGTAGTACTGCGAGTTCCTTCGCGCTCTCCACCCCTTCGGCAATGACGGTCAGCGCAAAAGACCGACCGAGCGCGATAATCGTCGACACGATCGACTGGTTGCTCGGGTTCACATCGAGTTCGGCGATGAACGAGCGGTCGATTTTCAGATAGTCGACAGCCAATTTCGCGAGACGCCCCAGGGACGAATGACCCGTTCCGAAATCGTCGATGGCAATGCCGATACCGGCCGCCTGCAGTCGTTTGAGCTTGTCGCTGCTGGCCTCGAGGTCCTCCATCAGGGCATTCTCGGTGATCTCGATGTCGAGGCTGCAGCCCGCCGCACCGAGGGGGCTCGTGGCACGCAGAAACGAATCGACGAAGTCGCGCCTCTTCAATTGACGCGTGGAGACATTGACAGCGAATGGAACGGAGCGAAGGCCTGCCGCGTGCCAGGCGAGGGTATCGGTCACGGCCTGGGAGATCACCCACTGACCGACCTCGATAATGAGACCACTCGATTCCAGTATCGGAATGAACTCAGCCGGAGAACGAAGTCCTGCGTCCGGATCGTTCCACCGCAGCAGGGCTTCGGCGCCGACGATAGCCCCGGACTCGATGGACACCTTGGGCTGGTAGTGCAGGACGAACTGCCGCTCCTCGAGCGCCCGCCGGAGCCGTTGCTCGAGCGTCATGCGATGCTGGAGATCGGCGTTCATGCTGGCGACATAGGTCACGTACCGCTCGCCCGACTCTTTCGCACTCTTTACGGCTAGTTCGGCGTTCTGCACGACACCATCGGCGGTAGTGCTGTCTGCGGGATACCGGGCCACGCCGACCCGGACGGCAACAGGAACCTCCTGGCCATCCACGACGAAGCGCTGGTCGAACAGACGCGTAAGCGGTGCCTGTACCACCCCCGTGGCATCCCCCGTTCCGCCCGTATTCGCTACGACGATGCCGAAGCAGCCGTTCCCGAAGTAAGCGAGGCGGGTCGAGTCTGGAATGGCGCACTTGAGGCGCTCGGCTACGAGCTGCAGCAGCCGGTCGCCACCGTGGCGGCCATAGCGATCGTTGAGGGCCCCCAGGCGCTCCACGTCAAACACCAGGACTGATACCCCAGCAGGCGGGACCTCGGCCGAAAAGGCGCGCACCAGCCGCTCGCAGAAAAGTCCCCGTCGGGCAAGGCCCGTCATCGGGTCGAAGTAGGTGAGGAACTCGGCGGCCTCCTCCTTCTCGAGGTACTGAAGCGCGAAGGATAGGCTACCGGCCGTCTGCGAAAGAACGCCGATCTCCTCCTCGTTGAATGCGCCCACTTCGTACGCATGCAAATTGAGCGTCCCGATGGCGGTGCCATCGACGATGAGCGGGAGCGCTGCGCAGGCGCGATACCCCCAGCGCAGTGCGTCCGCACGCAGCTCACCCCGCTCACTCAGCTGCGTGACTTCGGTTGTGTCCGCCACGTCATTACAGATCGCCGGTGCGCGGGTGGACAGGGCCTGCTCCGTGAGGTTCGCAAACCCGCTGGCCCCGTGGCGCGCCGTCAACGTAAAGGATTCGAAAGCGTGCGCACCCTCGATCGCAGCGGGGCGAACGGCGGCGGTACCGGACTCGATCAGCAGTATGCCCGCATTCCGATAGCCCCCCAAGGTCTTTGCAATTCGGCAGACTTCCTGCAAAAGCGCCTGCCGATCCCTGATGCGCAGAACGGCCGTATTGACACCGCTCAGCATCACGTGCAAACGGCTGAGTCGCTCGATCCGCTCCGCCTGGAGCTTACGTACCGTAATGTCGCGATCGGAGCCGCGAAAGCCGGTGACGAGCCCGTGCTCGTCGATGAGCGTGAGCACGATTCGTTCGAGCCATCGGTAGCTGCCGTCTTGGTGCCTGAAACGAGCCACGTGGCTGCCTTTTTGGACACCCATGGAATGCAACGCTCCCTCGATGAGCGCACGGTCGTCCTCGTGAACGTACTTCGAATAGTGGGTACCGAGCACTTCCTCAGCGGACACGCCGAGCATGACCTCGACGCCCGGACTCGAGAACACATAACGACCGTCGATGTCGAGCTCCCAGATCCAATCCACGGAGGTCTGCACAAGATCCCGAAAACGCTGCTCGGCTCGGCGGGCGGCGCGGCGCTCGCGATTTTCCTGCAGCGCGCGAACTACGACGGGTCCGAGACGGGCTAAGTTGCTCTTGAGGACGTAATCCGTCGCCCCACACTTGAGCGCCTCGATAGCCCGCTCTTCACCCAGAGTTCCGGACACAAAGATGAAGGGGATATCAGGCGTCTCCGCCTGGGCAATGCGTAGCGCCAGCAACCCATCGAACCGGGGTAGGCTAAAATCCGACAAGATGAGATCGGGCTTTCCCGAGAGACCGCGGCGAAAGCCGCTCTCGGTTTCAGCCCGTTCAATCATGCAGGTGAGACCCGCGCGCTTAAGCTCATACGCCGCACGGGTGACCTCCGTGGCAACATCCTCGAGCGCTAGAATTCGCAGCGACTGAGCCATTGAACATGCTCCAACACGGCAACGTTGGATGCGCATTCAGGCCATCACCCAACCTTCCGTACAAGACAAACACCGATCGGGAGATGCGCCCCCCATCCTTGAATGGGTATTCGCCGATTATCGCCACCTTAGCTCGTTGCCTTATCCGAGTCGTGACGCAAATCACAGTGCAAATACGCGACCGTTGCACGAGATAGCTTACCTGCAGGATCCGTGCATAAAGTCACGGTTTCACTGCTGCGTATGCGAAATCTCTTTGAGAGCGGCCCTGTCCAGACGCTTCTTCGGCGCCCTTGCGCCGCTCACCGTTGATTGCCTTCTGCCGCGATGTTACGCAGAAGGGCGGGATCGGAATAATCTTCCGGGGTACTCCCAGTGGCTTTCTCAGATCGGTTGCGGCGAAATGTAGAGCTCCGTTTCCAGCAGAACATCGATTATCGCGTCATCTTATGATCCAGTCCGTCGGTAGAAACCGCCGACCCAGATGCTCGCCGGGCATAAAGATTGCGCCCTCCACATCACTCTCGGCATGAGGGCACCGCGTTCCTTGCCTGCCGTACCACTCCAGGCCTTCGCCTTCGAAAGTAGCGCTCCCGGCGAACCATCCGAGCGAGCGCGAGCGCTATCGGCGTCGTGAGCGCCTGGCGGTGGCAAAGGCACCGGTATCGAGGAGTATGTAATCCTCCGTCCCCTTGACGATGACACGATTTCGGCCGGCTAGTTTTGCCTCATACAATGCCTCGTCGGCCAATTGGATCGCGCCCTGAGGACTTCGGCCGATAATGGGTGCGGCCAACCCGACGCCCACACTTACCGTAATTTCCGGCTCTGTCGTGACCCCAACCTCATGCGGCTTGATCCGCAGGTTCTGCACCGCCGCGCAAAGGCGCTCAGCGATGTCCCTTACGTGCGGCAGCGTCAAGTCGTATAGGATCACAGCGAACTCCTCGCCGCCATAGCGTGCCGCCAGATCCAAGGGCCGGCGCACGAAACCTTGTATGACCCGCGCAACGCTCCGTAGCGCCAAGTCTCCGGCTTGGTGGCCGAAGTCATCGTTGTAACGCTTGAAATAATCAATATCGATCATCAACACGGCGATCAAACGCTGATCACGCAGCGCAAGCCGCCAAACACGCAACACGTGCTCATCAAACGCGCGGCGGTTCATCAGTCCAGTCAAGCCGTCGCGGGCAGCGAGTTCACTGACGAGTGCGCCCTCCAGAAAATTTCTGCGGTACGATTGTTCAATATCCCAGTAAACGATTGCCGCGATACCGCTCGTCAGCGTCGTGATCAGCATACTTCTCAGGAAAATTGTATGGGGTAGGTTTACAGCGCGTGCCACAAACGCGAAACCAATAATCATGCTCGCGGAAGTGAGTATCGCCTGTCGAAACATCAAGCCGCCAAAAAAGAAGACGCCGACCAGGATGGCCGTGAGAGCGGCCAATTGTTCCTCTTGCCCGACAGCGATCTGCACTGCTATGAATGCAGCGATGAGCGTGCCGACGACCGGCACCAACACTCCTGCGACAGGTGCGTAGAAGCGCTCATACTGCCGGCTCCACGCCAGCCAAACCAATGCTGCGGTACACGGCAGAAGCGCGCCCATGTGCGCGACGGAGTTCAGGTTCCACAGGCCGGTGCGTCGCACCTGCTCGATAGTAAAAAAAACCGCGAGCACTAGGGCCACCGGGAGACAGACCCGCACGCGCAGACGTACGCGCTGCAAATGCACCGCGTGATACTCCGCTTCCAGCGGCGCTGCGAACCGGAGATGAGCAAGACCGCGGCGCAACTCTTGTGCGTAGACAGAGTCCGGGAAGTCGTCCAGGTTCAAACGGTTTCTTGACATGGAAGCATTGCGGTGACGAAGAAGAGATTTGGATCGTCGCATCCGCTTCGGACGGTACTGAGGAGTGTACTCCTGGAGCATGCAGATCGACAAAGCGCAAACTAGACATTCAGTACAAATGACGGTCGTGCTCAAAACCCGCGAGCGCGACCGCTCGCCTCTTCATAGCTACCGTCTTCGCCGTGGCGAAATCAGCCCCGTCCGGCGTGTCTGCGGTGCTCGAATGTAGAGAGCCCACGGATGGGATGTGCACTGGTTCAGGCTGCTCCGCGTTCGGGCTCGTAAGCCCTGTCATCCGCCAAGCCTGCATACCATCATTCAGACGGTGACGGGAGCACGCTATCGAGCGCAGGCGTCCGAGTCGGCAGCAGTAGAGATGTAACCGGTGAACTCGTGCGTCGTGCGCGCAATGCGCGCACTATGAGGTTCGACCTTTATACACCGCAAAGTGCCGAGACCCAATGACGGACCCGCCTGCGACCCCGAAGGGGAACGGACTTCTCGCGGCCTTGCCCGCCACGGTGTACCGCCGCTTGCTCCGTGACCTCGAACCGACCACCCTGCAAGTAGGCGACACTCTGTTTCGCCCGACCGGGCAGTTGCAGTACGCGCACTTTCCCATCAGCAGCATCGTCACCTCGTCCTATCCCATTGGGAAGGACGGCATCATGGCCGAGGCGTGGCCAGTGGGAAACGAAGGGATGGTCGGGATTTCGCTGTTCTTGGGTGGTCGGAGGCGTGACAACCGGGCCGATGTACAGATTGGCGGGACCGCGTTCCGCCTCCCGGCGTCCGTCTTGATAGCCGAATTCGGGCGGGCGGACGCCTTTCAGCATTTGCTGCTGCGGTACGTGTTCGCTTTGGTGACGCAGGCCTCGCAGCTCGGCATGTGCAACAGCCACCACTCCGTCGAGCAGCGGCTGTGTCGATTTCTATCGCGTGTTTTCGATCGAGTCGCTGGACGCGAAGTCACCCTCACCCAGGAACGAATCGCAGCGTTGCTCGACGTGCGTCGCGTATCGATCACCAACGCCGCGGTGCAATTGCATGCAGCGGGCATCATCGAATACCGCCGCGGCCGCGTTAGGCTCCTCAGTCGAGAGCGGTTGGATGAGCGGACGTGTCCGTGCGCCGGAATCATCAGGCGCGCATTTGAGGCGGTGTCAGAGTAAGACCGCTCGGCACGGCAACGTCACCCAAAATCACCAACTGCCGGCGACAGGGCAAAAGCGAGACCAGTGTCAGTGAACAACATGTGCCTCGTCCAAGAGCGCCTTCGGCGCTCTTGCGCGGCTCACAGTCGAATGCCTTCTGCCGCGATGTTGCGCAGCAAGATGGGATTGGAATACTCTTCCGGGTGCTCCCACTCGTCTTCCCAGATGGGTAGCGGCGAGATGTAGACACCCGTCTCCAGCAAGACGTCGATCGCCGCGTCACCCATGGCCCAGGCGGTGCGCAGGAGGCCCTGACCTCGCGACTCGCGGTCCAGAAATACCGCCACATCAACATCGCTCTCATCATGAAAGTCGCCGCGGGCGTAGCTACCGTACAGCAAGGCGCCGGTCACATTGAACGTGCGCGAGATCTTCTCCAGAAACTGGCGAACGGCCGGCGCGATCGCCGGATCGACCACCTTCAATCGAGGCTTTGTGGACGGAGTAACCATAATTTGTATGGTAGCACTCACGCCAGTTGCGCGATGTGAAAGCCACCCCCGGCCGACCAGCCTCGCACGGCGGCGACCTCTTCCACCCGCCGCCCGGTCTCCGTGCGCCGGATCGATACGATGACATTCACCGCCTCGGCGATGAGCTCCGGATTCGCCGGCACGCCGGCCTCCTGGATCAACTGCCCGACACGGATCAACGCCCCGCCGGCATCAAAGGCATGCACCGTGCCGACGCCGCCCGGATGGCCTGTGTTCCATGCCTTGAGCAGTGTGAGCGCGCTCGCATCGCGCACTTCTCCGACGACAATACGGTCCGGCCGCAGCCGCATCGTCGCACGCAGTAACCGAGTCATGTCGGTCGTATCCGAGGTGCGCAGGAAGACGACATTCGGGGCGCTCACCTGGAGCTCCCGCGTATCTTCGATCACCACGATGCGATGCTCGGCATCGAGCCGTGCGACACAATCGAGGATCGCATTCGCGAGCGTCGTCTTGCCAGTCCCCGTGCCACCGCAGACCAGGATATTGCAGCGCTGCGCGACGGCCTCCTCGATGGCCTGTCTCTGCGCGGCGTTCATGACCTCGTGCTCGACGTAGTGGTCGAGCGTGAAGATGAGGAGTGCCTTCTTGCGCAGTGCGAAGGTCGGCCGCTCAACGAGCGGCGGGATGAGAGCTTCGAACCGGCTCCCATCGAGCGGCAGTTCGCATTCGAGGATCGGCCGATCCTGCGTGATAACGGTATCGAGCAGGGCGGCAACCGTGGTGATGATCGTCAGCGCCCGCACAGGCTCGATGTCACCGATGCGCTCCATGCCGACGCCCAGGCGATCAGTCCACAGGGAGCCGTCGGGGTTGAGCATAATCTCGACGACCTGCGGGTCGCCGAGCGGCCGCAGGAGTTCCGAGCCCATTGCTCGGCGCAAGGCTTCGAGTTGCCGCTCGTGAGCGACCGCCGCTGCAGAGATATTCTTGGTCTCCGATCGCATGCCGATCCTGGGCGCGGCGGTCACGAGGGTCCAATCCTTCCGGTAGCAACGCGTGATGGTCTACCTGGATCCGCATTTCCAGGTCAGCGCTCTGGGCCGCGTGACCGGGGCCGTGTCAGGCCGCGATCGTTTGGCCGCAGCGGCGGCTGAGACGCCTGCGGTTCAGCCCAACGCACCACCATCCGGCGCCGCTCCTCGGCGACGATTCCTTGCAGATCGGAGTTGTCGACGGCAATACTCTGGCGGCTCGCCATGCGGGCGGCGCGCTCTCGGAACGCGTCACTACCCGTGATTTGAATGCGACCGCCGTACTTCTGCGCCGCGACGCGAAGCGCGGCCTCGAGACTTTCGTCACCCTTATCGCGCATCACGATCCGGGGTCCCGTGTCCCGGAATACTTCCGCGCCATCGGCTCGGCGGTAAATGACGACCTGGCGCGAAGCATCAACGTCGGCCCGCAAGGTCCCCACGGTCAGAGGCCGTTGCGCAAGGGCTTCCTCCCCTTCAATTCCATCCTCGCGATGGCGTTTGCGCTGCTCACGATATCGGATACCGCGCAAAGCAGCTTTGGCGGCCTCATCGCCTGCAGCTGCCTGTCTCTCCAGCCACAGCCGCCAGACTTCACTGCGAGGCACGCTTTCCGTGAGGCGTCTGCGCTCCGCCGCCTGGCGACGCTGCAAGGACTCGCGCGTCGCGGCCGCTTTAAACGCCCAGAGTGAGAGCGCGATCCGGCCGTCGCGGCGTTGCATCCGGGCCGTCGCGCGCAGCCGCCGGCGCTGATCGCGATGAGATGCGATGAGCGTGCGCCGCTCCTCCTCCTGTCGCTTGCGCAGTTCCCCATGCTGGCGCGATCGGTCCGTACGGTTCTGTGCCTGCTCCCGTGTAAACCGCTCGGCCAGAGCCTCGCGCGCACCGGCTCTTGCTGCACGCCGCGCGAGCCGCTCCGGATCATCGGGCGCCACGCCTGGCCCAGTCTCCTCGAGACGCTCGCGCTCGATCCAATTCTCGTAGTTCTCCCTCCGGGGATTGGAACGCGTCGGGGCATCCCGATTCGCTGCCACGTAGGGTCCCAGCCTCTGTTCAAGCGCTGCCTTGCTCGCCCAACGGCCCATCAGAGACGCCTTGGCGGCGAGGACCCGGCCGTTCGAGAGTGTCGTGGTCACGGCCATGCCGCTGCCCTTCGGCTGTATGGCGCACCCGTATCCGGCCAAGAGGTCGTGTGCCGATTGCCAAGTGACGCCAGCCGTCTCGATAGTTTGACGCAGAGCCGCGGCCAGCGCGCCGCTGATCCATCTCTGGAACGAGTCCCCCTTAAGATTCCTTTCGGCGCGCTGCGCGCGTGCGGTGAGTCTCGGGCCTTCCGGATCCTGCAGCAGTCCTCGAGTCTGTCGCTCCCGGCGGCTCATGCGCACAATCTTCGGGCCCTCCGCCGTATCGACGGTGACGTAGGGACCCTGAGCGCGACCAAAGTCCATCTCGAGCTCAAGTTCCCGCATACACCGGTCCAGGATGAAGTAATCGCGCCGTGGTACGCCGATCGCGGTGAACTTCGTCGGATGCACACGGTTGACGACCAGATGCACATGGTCGTTGTCGGTATCGCGATGGATCGACCAGACGGCTTGGCACTCCTCGAATCCCAGCGCCTTCATCACGTGCGTGGCGGCACGCTCAGCCTGCGCCGCCGTCGGGTGCTCGCCTTCCTTCCAGTTGACCGCCACGTGATAAACCGGATTGCCGTGGAACCGGCCGCGACGGTGGCATTGGCGGACGTTGCCGTCGAAGACCGCAGCGACGTCCTCGGCATACGCTCTAGGATCCTCGGCGGCAGACCAGAGCGGTTCCTCTGGCAGGTTGATGTCGCCGGACTCGGGAACCGGATCCTGCGTAGCGACTTCGGCGTCGCACCGAAGGATATAGCGAAGGACTGCGCCAAATCCTTTGCTCCGGGTGCTGTGGGTCAGCGTAATGACCTTCGCCAGCATGTTAGTCCGTGCTTCAGGATCTATCGGTACAGAGCCTTCGCCGTGCGCTCGAGTTCCGTCACGGTCGACCACCACCGCTTACGATCTTCAGGGGTCGCCCACCCTTTGTCCTTGGGATAAAGGAACTTCAGCATGCGCCCCAGCCGATCGATGCTCCCCGCGGTCTCCTGATCAGTACGGCTAGTCACAGCCTGTCCCGTGATGCGCCGGCGGACGAGTTCCGACATCGTCATCCCGCACTGACCCGCCTCGGCCCGAAGCGCCTCCGAATCGACCAGCGACATCCGGATACCGACGAACTCAGTCTTGGATTGCTTCCGGGTCATATCCTCAATCCCCCGGCCAGCAACTGCGATGCGTCCGAGAGGACTCCGACATGGAGGCTGGCAGGGAGTCTGTACAAGGTAGGGGTTTGTTTAACGATTCCGGAACAAGTCCGGAATCGTTACAACCCCCCTTGATCAGGGCTGCGCCCCGACACCCCCTGAAGGCACGCGGTCCCCGCGGGGTCGTCACTGGCTCCGCGCTGCGCTTGTCGCCGCGGTTGCCACGATGAGGATTGGACGACAGGCGCGAGGCCGGGAGGCAATGTGGCCGAGGAAAATACACACGAAGAGGCGAGCGGAGCACAGCC